>Ga0126342_10002176_pt1 | contig 29899 bp, 30 predicted proteins | sample Cyp1metagenome_FD_92528 | JGI IMG/M metagenome (GOLD analysis project Ga0126342, IMG submission 92528) | Coral microbial communities from Lord Howe Island, Old Settlement Bay, Australia - Cyphastrea 1 metagenome | ecosystem: Host-associated > Invertebrates > Cnidaria > Coral ...
AAATGTTCTAAGTATAGGTTTTGGGTATGTTCTAACGACTTAATACTTAGAACATCCCCGCTGTGACGGTTTTCAGATTTTTTTTCCAAATGATGTTCTAAGTATTTGTCCGTCGCTATAATGCAATATATCACAATATGAGATGATTACGATGGAAATACGATAAAACAAGCTTCATAAACATCACATAGAATGCCTTGGCACTGCTTCCGCATTTCGCAGAAGTTCTGGTCTTTTTCAGTAGCACCAAAAGAAAACAAATGGGATGGCGTGTGTCCGCGGGGATGAAAGGCAAGGATAAGCGCTACAGAGAGGAAAGAAAACTCCTAGAAACCAAGTACAGCAAGCAAAATACAAGTATCAACTTTCTACGACTGTCAGATTCCAATGTACACCATGTTTTCAACCGATGGATTCTCATGGTGAAAAAGCCGCGTGAAGCGCTTCGCGCAGACAGCCAGCTGGGGGTCCCCTGCGGCAGGGATTGCTTCAGCTTTTCAGCCTGACAGCGGTGCCCAGAAAATTCAAGATCAACCATGGTAAAATCTTGGAAAATGAATGAAAATGATCATTCATCATTGCAATGTCATGTAGTTCCCATGAGTTACCCTTTGGAAATCTAAGAGTTATGGAAAATCACTGTTGTCTTAAGAGGTAAATCATCTACAAATGGGCCATTTTCCATGACAATATCAAATTATTAGAAGATAAATCAAACATCCTCGGGAAATTGAACATAATTCAACATATACACAGTAATGATTTGCTGTCACTGATCATAGAATCTGCAAGTCTTTTAATGGATTATTTAACCTCTGGTCATTTAACACAGCAATCGAACGTGACCGATTTCTAGATGATTTGGCTGATTCCATCCATGCCTTGGTCTTGTCGGTCATGATCAAAGTGTAGAGGTATCGGCTGCACCTGAAATGACCCCAGCAGCTTGTGCGAACCGGGAGTTGCAAGCCTGAAATAGCCTGAATATCTGGTGTCGATGTGTATCCATTCATCTATGATATACAATGTCATATAATGTCATTTATAATTAGATATATACACCAAGACAAAATGTAAGAAGTTATGATGGATTAGCATGGGGTCTGTTAGAACTCCATCATGGCATCGTGGAGCACTCATGGCTTTTCCTGCTGTACGGGATCATCAATCCGATCCTACAGAAAAGAATATAACCAAAACGCATGAAACACTAAGAGGCATGCTGAAACAATGTTGTTGAACCAACCAGGATTTATATCAACGCACTTTCTGATCTACCGATAGCCTGATCTTGAACTTGGTCTGGGCTCCATTCTTCTTGATCTTCACCTCAGACTGCGTGGCGGAGGAATTCTTCTTGTTGCTGGTTTCAAGCCCTTGAAAATAAGAACTCAATTGAGGATCATCTCGAGTAGGAATGGAAAATACATGAACATATATATATATACGTCTATATCTATCCATCTATCCATCCATCTATCTATCTATATCTCAGCCTATCTATACCTCTATCTATATCTCTATCTACATCTATATCTATCCATATCTATCTATATATATATATATATATCTATCTATATCTATCTATATCTATCTATATCTCTATCCATATCTATATCTATCTATATCTATCTATATCTATCTATATCTATCTCTATCCATATCTATATCTATATCTATCTATATTTATTATTATTGTTATATATATATATATATCTATCCATCCATCCATCCATCCATCCATCCATCCATCCATCTCTCTCTCTCTATCTATCTATCTATCTATCTAACTATCTATCTATCTATCTATCTATCTATATAATCTATCTATCTATCTATCTATCTATCTATCTATCTATCTATCTATCTATCTATCTATCTATCTCTATATCTATATCTATTATCTATATCTATTATCTATATCTATTATCTATATCTATTATCTATATCTATTATCTATATCTATTATCTATATCTATTATCTATATCTATCTATAACTATCTATATCTATCTATAGTAATCTATATCTATCTATATCTATTTATATATCTCTCTATCCATCTATATCTATCTATATCTATCTATATCTATTTATATCTATCTATATCTATCTATATCTATTATTATATATATATATATCTATACATCTATCCATCCATCTATCTATCTATCTCTCTCTCTATCTCTCTCTCTCTCTATTTATCTATCTATCTATCTATCTATCTATCTACCTATCTATCTATCTATCTATCTCTCTCTCTCTATCTATCTATCTATCTATCTACCTATCTATCTATCTATCTACCTATCTGTCTATCTATCTATCTATCTACCTATCTATCTATCTATCTACCTATCTGTCTATCTATCTATCTATCTATGTATATATATATAATACAAATATAAATCAAATAGTTCAAATATGTTCAAACCATCAAGCACTCATGACTCATGACTTCAGATTTATCCTCCCACCGAGGAGCAGATCGGGCATCCTTTCTGCGGGCAATCTGCAGGAACCTATCCGGCACGTGTCATCAAACATGGCTGGGAAATCCCTTTTAAATGGGGTTTCACAGCATTTTAGACCTGGGAAAATCGTCGAACTCAATTTTATAAATGGTGGATTTTCCATTACCACGTTTGAGTACCAGAGGGTACACGGATTTGTAGATTTAAATCCAAGTGCCCCTGTTCTTCCTTTACATCGTAGCTGACAAACAATATCCTATCCGGGTATGTGAGGCTCCATGGGTACATGGGATATGAGCATTGAGGCTTGCTTAGCAAATCTAAGTCAATCTGAGCAAGCATGTCGACCATGTTGACCTTTTGCGGAATAGGACTGGATAAATCATCATTTCATTCGTGAATGAGTTTTCTGTTTTAAGTCTTCGAGCTCATGACTGATTGGTGGTTTTGAATGCTTTTGACAGGTCCGAATTAAGATAATATAATTGACCATAATCAACCCATTCCAAGGATTTTTGGTCACCAGGGACCCCTATGGGCCCCATCATCTGAGCACTCCGGGGCCCGCACGCCCTGATCTCAGTAATCTGCTTGGGCATGATGTCTGAATGGATCTGCCTCCAGCATCAGCACCGTAGTGGCACTTAGCATCACTTAGCCAAGTTGATCACAGGATGTTACTTGGAAGAAAAAGAACATTTCATGAAATTTATGGACATGTTTTGTTTGACATTTATGGACATGTTCTGTTTTTGATATCTTTTTTCTTGACCTTCCCGCAAGGTTTTGGATTGAGAGTTCTGACGGAATTCACACACTGCCCAGACCGCCTCGGATGCAATGTGCCGTTAGTGCCACCGGTTTCGAGCCAAGCTACGAGAAGAAGGACTGTGCGACTTGCAATACCTGTATAGTTGCAATAAATACAGTGTATTAGTATATCTATATATATTAATGTATCTTCTAAATCATTCTAATATACACTTTGTTGCCACTCACTTTAGTGGAAAGAATGGGTACGAGTGGCGCCAGATTTAAAGGCTCTTCAGTCCAATCCGTCAGAAGGCACAAGTCTACTTCACTGAGCAATCTTGCTGTTGTGGTAAATTTCATGGCTCCAATTCAGTCACGACCCTTTAAGCCTCTTTCCTCCACAATTTTGTTTCAAGTCCAAATCTTGATCATCAATGATATCCATATCAATATCTCATCATTACTCAATATGAATCAATAAGCATTTATATATGTATATATGTATGTATCATACATATGGAATCATATGAATCAAGCACATCATCTGCCAAATGGCTATTGATGGCAATCGCTCCACTTGTTTCCGCTCTCTGCGGTTGCCGCTTGGCTCCCGTGTGGCGCAGCATACCACTCAGGAAGATCCTGGGCCATCAATGGCAGGCTGGTCAGGCTGGTCTAACCATATCCCAAAAAAAAAAATGACATGAGGAAATCTATGAACATCTATGAACATCTATGAACATCTATGAACATCTATGAAACCCTCAAAGATGTCGCCAAATTCTTCCATCTTTCATCATCATTTCGAAGTTCTTCTGTAAGATCGGTCCTCAGGGTCGCCCTCATAGCCGTAGTCACAGCAGATCTCCTGGGCAGGAGACTTTCCTGTGGAGAACCCACTTGTTGACCAGGATTAATGTGGTAAACCCAATAGTAAACCTACCATTTGGCCATTTGGGGATGGTTGATACAACTTATGTGTGGTGGATTTTAAGGGGATGGTTTATCATTACCACATGGCAGTGTGTCAAAACCTTGTACCCCTGTAGTTCACATCAAAATAGCTGGGATTTATGGATGTTCATCCCCCTAAAAATGGTATTAATAGGTATTGATCCATACCCACATTGACCTGGATTGCTGTCCTCTCCGGCTTCGATGTCTCGCAATGCTCGAATGGCCTCGAAAATCTGCTCCGATGTACATCGGAGCAACGACACCCATAGAAAGGTGATATCTGAAACCACCAGCAACCACATGTATACATAAGCAAATATTATAAACACAATGACAAGTGACCCATTTATTTGATTATCCATGATCTGCATATCTGTTATACATTTAACTATGAAATTATAAATATTATATAGTATTATAATGTATTGTATAGTCATGTCTGACTATACTCTACCATTGACAGTAGATAGATATAATATCTAATAGATATATCTTCTATATCATGGATATAATATTCATTTCTATTATAAAGATAGTGATATACTCTACACATCTGTTTATGCTATGGAACATCATTATGAAGGCCCAGCTTCGCCCGGCGCCTTGATGAAGCCGAAGCGCGGGTGATCGAAGACGTCGTAGGTGGCGTTGTTGGGTTTGTGATGATTGGCCTTGTGCCCCAAGCCTCGGATAGAAAAACACAGCATCTGCAGAAATGTCATGATGGCTTCGCCATGTTTTTTCCGTTGAGATGGTCAAATTGGGACCTATTCATATGTGAACATACAATAAAATACAATAAAAACATATATATATATATATGTATGTGTATATATATGTATAGGATTGTATAGGTGTATATACACATCTTGGACTTCCATGATCCCCAAATCCTCCAGTACGTGTTCATCCGTTTTCTTCCGTCGAGAACAAACATCGCTAAAGGGCATGCTGTGAAGGCATCCACAGGCACAAATGCCGCTGGCCTGGGAGCGCCGGGGCTTGGAAGGTGTCAATGGGGGAACCCCCAAAAAAAATGGGGGTTTCTCTTTACTAAGTCACTAAGTCATGGTCATCCATGACTTGGATGATAACTGGGGTACCCCCATTTTAGGAACCATATCTTGTTGGGTCAGTCACTGTTGCTGAGATATTCTGTAGGATTTCTGAGGGACTGATAAAAGAGTCTCAAGGTTTCAATCTGTGTCGGTGAGAAACTGATCTGAGACGTGAATCAGCAGGAACCAGCTACCAGCTGCCAGCAACTGTCAGTTTCAGTGGTGAATGAATCCTAAGACTTGGTAGTACGATTTACAGCCCCTTTCAAAATGACTTTTTCAGTATACCCAACGGATATAATGGATGGATATTGATGTTCAGTACCCGCTGAGTAATCAAACTGTGATATGAAAATCATTTCGGAAATGGATGCAACAAAGTTCTAACAGCGAACAACAAGAACCAAAAAAACATATATACTTAATACACAGTGTGTTTCAAGCTTCCGGAAGGGTTTCCCACTTGAGCGGGGCGTTTTTTCAACCATCTATCGTCCCAAAAAAGTACTGATTGGGTCATAGGATTTCCCCGTAATGGATTATGATAACCCCAAAAATACATTGCATTGGGTTATCATAATCACCAACATAATGTGGTATAACCCCCCAACATCATCACCAACAATGGTTATAATGTTGGTTATTATAGTATAACATGGTATAACCCCCCAACATAATAATCACCAACAAAAAAAAGGGGCTGGATGAACATTCTATATCATTCTATGATTATGAGGACCCACGGTAACCGCGAAAAAATCGAAGACAGGTAACCCCGAAACATGTTGAGCCAGTAACCCCGGAAAAATCTTAGCTAGTCAATGCTAATTACTTCGAGTTTTTTTAGGTTTTTTGTTTAATTATTTCAAATACAAGAAAATATAAAGATTGTTGCATTTGAAATACAAGTTTCTTCCATTTCACTCTAGTGCCAAATACAAGTTCACTCTGTTTCGAAATACAGGCAACTTTGCGGGTCGGATGGTGTATGTCGCCCGGAGTTCAGTATCATCCGGTTAAAGAATAATAGTATATATTTAAAACGGGATGAATCCTTTGTTCACATTGGGGGAAGAGTTTCGATTTCATGACTCCAGCAGATTCCGTAAGAAGTTTCGAAATAGAGAGAAAATAAATTTCGAAATAGAACGGAATGAAGAGCTCCAGCGGAATTGTATTTCCACATAATAGAACAAATCATTTTTTTCGTAGTTACTGGTTTATCTTTTTTCGAGCTTACTGCCATCCCTTTCGGAGTAACTGACGTCTGGTCCGGGGTTACTACCGTACCCTTATGATGATTGGATATATATATATATATATATCCCATATTATCCCATGATAATCCATGAAAATCCCATGAAAGGTCCCTAGTTCAGTCCCATTACCCTCTGGTAAACTAACATAGCAATGGAAAATCACCATGTTTCATGGGAAAACTCACTATTTCAATGGCCATTTTCAATAGCTATGTTAGTTTACCAGAGGGTAAGGTAGTCAATCAACAGCTCATCTTCCAATCTTCCAAGGTGCACATCGAGAACCGTCTCAGCATCCAAGGTCATGGTGGCATCGTTCCAGCGCCAGTCTCGAGCGTCCACCTCCTAAGGTGTTGGGGCAACGGGCAAGCCACCCATGTTGTGGCCATGGTGACCGACCTCTTACGCCATGGGAAGTGATGATGAAAACCGAGAAAAACTGGTGATACTGGTGGATTTATGTGGATTTAGTGCTGTTTTCAAAGGCAAATAGTGATCAAAACTCATCTTTGGAGATGGCAGGGTGTAGAGACAGCTTCTGTAAACTGCATCACAAATGAAATTAGTATTCACGTCTCATTTCACATCCCAGTGTCTTCTGGTCATAGCATCCTACTTGATCTTCGAAAATCCCACTGACACTGGATCATCGCAGGCCTCATGGGTACATCGCAGGCCGTTGTACCAACTGCACAGCTCTCCAGCTTTCAAGCTTCGTCGTGCGAAGAGTCCGTCCATTTCCTTGGCTTCTCAATGAAGCAGCGGAAATTAGGATTTGAACCAACAATAAGTGGGAGATGCACATGGCATAGCGGCATATACCCATAAAATATCATAAAATTGTATTTGCATGTATCTGCTGAACAATTGGATTTTAGATGTGCCCCTTTTTTGACCAGTTCCATTTGGTTCTGTTAGCTGGTTGAGGCACCCTGCACTCCGGTGTGAAGAAGTGTTCATGCGGTGAACATATTCCTTAGGAGCGATGTTGTATCGCAACTTGTTACAAATTTATTATCAATGAGACAACAGTCCTGCCAAGAATTGAGGAATTGAGAACCACTAGGAATTGAGAACCACTTTAAACTTGGAGGCAAAACGAAAAAGAACATCTGGTGTTTTGAGTACAAAGCAGAATTGGGATGCAGAATCAATATCTACAGTACATTCATCTACATATGAAAGATGGGCACGGGTAGCAGTATGTCCAAGGAATTTGAAACTCAAAAATATCATACACCGGCAAAAATTACCCGCAGTGTGGACCTGACAGTTGCAGTTCGAACTACTGAGCGGCCCTTGTTTCTTACCCCACAGACTATGAAGTTATTCCATTCGCACGGCACAGGGGGTTTGTTAGGGGTTACCCCAGCCAAACCAGAAGTTACCCAAGGGCCTTTAGGGTGGTGAGCATATTGCCACGTTTTTGTCGCAGGCGATGCTTCAAAATGCCAAACAACTACTGGCACGCGGCACACAATCACTGATCTTCATTTTCAAAACACATAAGTCATAATTCCATATAATTCCCAAGAAAATGCCAAATGGCTGATTTCATTCTTTTGCCGGGGTGATTAAATGGGGGTTGCCATAATGTGGGTACCCCAAAATGGATGGTGTATGATGAAACAGTCCCTTGAAATGGATAATTGGATACAATTTGGGGGTACCACCATTTATGGAAACCCTCAAATCCCCATTGATAGTTATTGATAGTGATTGAAACATCTGATAGTAAATTACCATCAAGTACTATGAATTCCCATCAAACTCTGGGAATAAATGCCCATTGATAGTTATTTTATGGCTTTACCTTCCATTTACCCACCATTTATGGATGGCTCGGACTCTGCAGCACGAGTGTCAGAGTTCATGCGGCTCTTTCGCACCTCCACCCTTAGCTCCTCGTAGAGATCTGGCACTAAGGGCTGATTGCAGAGTTTCTCTCTCGTGGAGACGTCACCTGGCTCTGAAAAAATCTGAGGAAACCATAAAAAAAAACCTCCTGAATCATGATTTTCCCGTATCTTCAGATATGTTACTCAAACTCCCTCTTGGGGATGCTTTTTTTTGTAATTTGCCGTACTTTTTTATTGCCATTAAAATTTGAGGATTGATTTATGATATCTTTAATGGTATCTAATGGTATTTAATGATCATGTTCCCCTCTCAAATTGCCATTTTAAGGAGGAACATGTTATCCCATGGTATCCCCCCATCTTTGGATAAACGAATGGCTAGGTCATGAATGAACATCATATTTTATCCATATGATCCATCATATGATGTGGACATATTCTGACAACTTGTGACCTATGACATATTGTATATATATATAATATATATATATATAATATATTAATTATAATCATATTCCATGGTTCGGTCATGGTTAGGTCATGGTGAAAAAAACATGGAATACAGTAACCATCCCAGATCGACGATCTGGTCACGTTCGGTCCCACAGCTCCCATTAGACTCAGGTCGCCACGGTGAACCTCCGGAATCTGCGATAAAACCTGCAGGGCAACAATTCTGCAGGGCTCAAGGTATCCATACAGCAACTGATATCCCCAAAATGGTTCAAAATGGCAGTTTTCCACGGGGGTTTTATTTCGAAGTTTCTATATTAATGAGATATTGATGGGGATATTAAGTGTGATTAATATTAATATATATATTATGTTTCATGCTAGTCTCTTGGGATCTGTCAGTCTACTTTCTGCTATGACTGCTATGAGGTGAGAAACAGCCAGAGACAAGGCTACAAATAATGGTGGCCTTCAATCCACGTCAGGCCACTGTTCCTAAAGGTCCTAATCATGTCTTTATACGTATCTTAATACTGTCTGTACATTCATGACACAATATACTGCAAATTTACATACAAGTTGTCGACTTAACTCACATCACGCCACTGAAGGCACATCTTGTGTGGCAGGCGCTGTGAAAAACACTAGGCACATCACGCCGCTGAAGTCACATCACGAGCATTGTTTTTTGCAATGATTCATTGCGGGTGCCAACCGACGCCTAAACGAGGCCTAAACGAGGCTTAAAGGCATACCAACCCACCAAGGCACTTTTGGACCTGAAAACGAGGAGGGAAAATGAAAAGAAACTCTGCGCCCTGGACAGCACCTGGCGAAGCTTGCCACCGCAACAGCACCAGCAACAGCACTCTGACAGCAGCACCTTGCAGCGGCACCCTGCAGCGGCACCCCTGCAGCTGCACCAGCAACCCAGCTCCAAAACGCAAACATGCAACTCTTCCTATACTTGAAGCAATAACCCCAATAGCTTCGCTATCTGGGCAAAAAAAAAACATACACGAGGAAAAAAAGTCAACTATGGAATATAGGTCAACCATGGGAAAAGCGAGCTGGCGCGCTGGTAAAACGGCAATCATGTATGATTTCGTACAAATATCAAATCACAAGATTTGAGTACAGTAAAACTGTGTTTTTGTGTGGCGGGTGCCAATCAAGATGCGACTTCAACAAGAAGATGCGACTTAAGTCAAGATCCTAGTAGATATCATCAATAAATACAGTACACCGTGATCAACAAATGAATAAAATTTGATCCATAGAATAATCATATGATATTAAATTACTTTATGTTACAGTACATATTACTTTATAACAAATATCCATTCTATATCTTCCCTAGATCCTATATATGATCCTTCGTCACAAAACTCTGGACTCCGATCATCTCCACCTTCGTCCCAGTAACATATTCAGGCATGCATAGCTCATTCACTCCCTCCAAGGTCAGTTTGGCAGTTGCCAGGCCCTCATGGAGAACGGTGGCGTAACGGCCGCGCCTGGCAACCCGAGAAGCTTCACCAAGTTGGAGCCAAGAAATGGAGAAACATCCCATGGTTGAGGAAGATCATGTTCCATCATGTTCCCATGTTTTAATGACCTTCAACTGGGCCATGACTAATTTTTGTTACAAGCCATGGTATGGCCATGGTATGGCCATGGTATGGCCATGGTATGGCCATGGTATGGCCATGGTGATCCAATAAGAAACATCCGGGGCAAAGTCATCACCGCCAGATCATTCAATAAGCCATAAAAGATATAATATAAAAATATAATAAGCCATAATACGCAAAAATAAGCCCATGTTGTACCATGCTACACCATGTTTGGACCCAGTCTTTGACTCATCTGTCCCTCCCGATGGTTGTTGCGGTTGAGGGGCTGGAACTCACCCTCCTGAAAGGTGCCCACAAGGGCCGTGAGTCCATCGGGGAAGACATACCTCAGATGGACCAGTGGCCTAAAAAGTTCATCGGTGAGTTTGTGGAAAAACTGGCATTGTGGAATGATGGTGAAATACAAATGTTCACAAAGGATGGTCGGATGGTTCCACTTCACAAAGGATGGGCCTCCTTCTAAGAATCTAAAATTTTCTCAAGCCAGCGGGGTCCATGTTTTACTCACGGCCAATGATGAAGGTATTGTCCATGATGTCAGTGAAGATTACCATGGGGATCCATCGGGATTATCATGAAAGTACCAGGAAAAAGAATGGGGATCCACCAAGAATACCATCTGATCCATCTGGAGAATGTTCATGTCACGTCACATGATGTTGTCTCCAGAGTGTTCTCCTGCTCCATCCACCTCTCCAATAACACCTTAGTCCACGTCCGCCACCGCTCTGCATGTGTACAGTCGAGTATGAACACAGAGATCTACAAGGAAGATCCTGACATGTCTGGCATGTGCCTTCAAACATTTTAAACAGATTAACATGCAAATTCCAGATCGCTTGAATATCACTCTGCTGTTGAGTGTGTTGAAAAACTGTTTTTTGGGCATGTCTGTGGGTGCCCTTATAAGTCCGCAAATTTTCCATGTGGTCTGTCTGTGTCACTAAATCCATGATTTACAGACATAGGAACAGGTCAAAATTGGAATCCCCTCATGCTAATGCTGAAAGAAATGACTGAAACCCAATGGCCCAATGCCAACCATTTAGGCTACTATTGGAGATGGATGGAGATGGTGTATTGATTGTCGGGTTTACCATGGTTTACCAAATGTTGATCCAACATGATGTTGCTGTGTTTTTTCTACTTCCACTGGTCGGTAAAGGCGGTTCCCATTCATTATTCTTCATAATAATAACCTTATTCACCAGGTAATCAAGTAGTTTCATAACTCCCCACAGTAACCTATCGACTGGGCTAATGTGGCAAACCCAACAAAAACCATTCTCGGTATGACCAGAAAATAACAGAAATATGTGGGGTGTAAATACAATCCGCAAATGGTAGGCTTTTGGCCTTGGGTCTCCCAAGTTATAAACCCGATAAAAATTAAGGATATATAATGAAACCCAGGTCTAGTTGGTTATAAACCCCATTCAACATATGGCAGTGTGTCAAAACCTTGTACCCCTGGTGAACATCAAAATAGCTGGTAAATGGATGTTCATCCCCCTAAAAATGGTATAAATAGGTATTGATCCATACCCATATAATGAAACCCAGGTCTAGTTGGTTATAAATCCCATTCAACATACTGTAATTAAAAGCCATCCTTATCCCATCCTTATCCCATTCTCCCAGTGCCATGACCCAGGAACATCCGCCGTAGTCATCATAGACCTCCGCCAGCCCGACGCGCAGATCCTTCTGGAAGCTGCCACGGAAGACCAAGCGCGACCGCGTCTCATCCAACTGCCTTAGCGGAGGAACAGGTGTGTGTGGTTTTCCTTATTTGCTGCATGTTTTATGGATTTTCTTTAGCAAAAAATGAGGTTATAAACTGGTATATAATGAAGATGTTGTAGAATATGACCAGCCAAGAAAGGCAAGAGTACCTGGATTTGAAAGGATTTGAACAACAAAAAGTGGGATGTAATTTAATCTCAATAGCTTTGATGGACATGGGTCAAAAATCATACGGACATCTTGGGACCATGTTCAGCAGTACATTGCAGAAACCAACAATTTTGGGCTGCGTCCCAGAGCTGACCGCATTGTCTAAGACAAGTCCAGGAGGCAAATTGAACAGGATGAAACATATTTGAAGCCACCAAGCAAATGAACATAGAAAACATATTATGATATAAATGATAAATATTATTTATACATATGATATATATATATATATATATATCGGACATGGATGATAGGGTGTGCTTTTTCCACATGAAGTATGGTGGGAGGTCTCAAAATGTTTTGGATCTGCTTATCCCCCCAACGTGGCATGGCTCAACAGAATTGGTAAAGCCAATGACAAACCAACCTCATTTTAACAGAAACTGGCACATTCGGTACACACTGTTTGGAGATATTCATTACTCCCAGACTTGGTTTCAGGATGTTTTAAGGTATGTAAGTTTTACAGGATAATGTAATGTATAAGGTACCTTATTGGATTGTTGTCGCTCTTTTGCTTCCAAGTGTTCGATAGGGTCAATTTCGAAATCATCCTTTTAAATCATCAACCCAACTATCCCAGTTATCCCTCAAAGTTCCCAACTTGGATGTGCCACTTAGTCAGCAGCTTATATCCCATATATATATACTGTAATGTGTATATATATATATATATCATTAAAATATATATATATCATAAAGTGTATTTATATATATAGTATCATAAAATAGATAATATCATAAAATAGATATATAATATATATCACAAAATAATACAAAATATATAGATCATCTAGATCTCGTTTAAGAAAAGAAAAACTGAGACTCCATTGTATCCCTGGAAATCCCAGACATCGGCACCGAGGCACACAGCAGGTCCATTCAGCTGCCCACAGTCATAGATGCCAACCTTCGAAGACGTTGGATGGTGGAAGTTCAATAGTCACAAGATATCACCAAAAAAAGTATGTGGTTGTTTGATACCAGTCACTAGAAACACTAGAAATATCGCCAAAGGTTGAAAAAAGACTAGTCACTAAATAGATCTAAATAGTATGTGGTTGAAAGTATGAAGTCAATGACTCCTATCACTCCTAACTCCTATCTTTCAAAATAGATCCAAATAGCCTAATTAGAGTTCTTCAAGTACCCAAACTTCTCACTTTGGGTGTCAAATTTTGGACGCGTCCACATCTACATGGTATGCGGGCCACAATGTACCGACCTATACTGGGTGTGGTCCTGGTCCTATACTCATTCAGGAAGTAGGACAGTTTATCTACTGGTGTGAAGTCTCCAAGTCACAAAAAACAGGTGCGTTCTATCACGTTCTATCTGTGGACCATTGCAACACCCTAGGTCTTAGATTCCCAAACAACAAATTGGTTTGCCAACCCACGGTCCTGGGTTCTGGGAGGTAGGCTCAGCCACTCAGCCCCCGTGGCCATGCCAAGCAACAAGCGTCGTCTTGTCTTCCGGGTCAAAATACCTGAGCGTCGGCTGTTTCAACCAACAAAATCAAAGGTCACCGTCCTACCAGGGGTTGGCCGTCACAAGCTCCGCACATCACCGGGCCACCAATCTCGGCGCAGGTCGCCATCTGCCGAGCAACTCGCATTCTCCATGCGGAAGTCCATCCTGATGAAAACTTTGAATAGTCCAGTGTATCGCTTTAAAAACGTCTGTGACTGACAGCCGAGGCATCACCTTTTCTGTATCTATACAAAAAATATCAAAAAAAATATATCCAAAAAATATTGGGTTTGGATAAGATGATGGTCATCCCATGCTCATCCCATGGTCGCGATATACCAATGATCCGCCAAGAAGCCCGAAAGCTTCCCCGCAGAACTTCGCCACCGGGCAGTTCCATGACGCCATGAATGGGGGCCTCCCATGGGATCCCATGGCCTGTGGGATGAACATCTGGTGTGTTCATCAATTTTTGCTATGTCAAATCAGGTACAAATAAGGAAGTGTCCATTGACTGGCTTGTTGACTCAAGGGCAGGTAGTGAGTTTTTCAGGGTTAGCTGCCCCGCCCCATGGTTTTAAATGGATAACGCACCCCTTAGCTACATCAAAGCAGTGGTCATTGGAAGGGCATCCATTGACACGTTTGGCTTGTAGAAGGTTCAGGTACACTTGGCAATCTAACCGGGACATGGACTTTGGTCCCGCATGTGATGGATATACGAATGTTTTGTCCATCAAAAATGGAGATTTCCAGACGTCTATACTTGAATACTAGAATATATCCAAGTTAAATGATTCTGGTACAGTATCTATCCTCCATGGCTGCAATTGCGAAGGATCTTCCCCAAAAGAAAGACGGGATGCCGTCGTCTTTCGATATTGAACGTATCAGTGTTGTCCGAAATTGGAAGGAAGACACCCTGGACATCCCCAAGCTTCCCCAAACCACTCCCAACCAGTGATACAGTGATACATGCTTAGGGACTTTTTAAAGAAGTAGGAAATAGATGGAAATAGTATACCAATAGTATACCATAAACATCCATAAACATCCATAAACATCTGCAACAGTTTCCCCCAGATATCCCCAGATCAGTCGTGTAACGATGCTCCAGCCACTGGTACCCATCAACACCGCTTCGAAGCTCAAGGACATCCCCTGGGGTGCCACGGCCGAGGCGCAGAGGTCGAAACGGTCTCCGCAGGCGTCATCCTCATTTCCCCATTTGGAGAATCTCCATGTTTCGGCAAAATCATCTTGCTGGTGACATAAGTGTTATAAGTATTTATAAGTTCTATGTATTTATAAGGTTTATAAGTTCCATGAAGTTTACATGTCATATTCCAAATGGAGGTGTCCTACTCCTACCCTTTATCATCCAGCTATCTTTTTCTGGGATTGTCCATGAAATAAACCATCCAGCTATTGGGGTACTGGCCACCTTCGTGCTGGCCGCTTGGCCACATGCCCAGCAGGGCGGCGCAAAGGGCGCGCGGCAGGGCGCTTCATGGCTGCAGGGCATGCTGGTGAACCCAGGGGTGAATCAACCCCGAGTTGAGTTTTTTGGGAGGATGCTATCCATTTATGATATATATATATATATATATGTGTGTGTATAATAATGATATATATATATATGTACGTATATATGATTATATATATATATATATACGTATATATGATTACATATGTAGCCCGGCTCATTTGATACCCCAGTGGGGAGGTACAGTACTGACTTTGGAAATTGGAATTACGAGTATCATCACACGATCCGAGCTATATCAACTGCGCACCCAGAAAGGGCCCAGAATTGTCGGCAAAGAGTCTGGGATATGTGGGTTAGATGAATGATAGCCAATGATAGTCATTCAAAATGGCAAAAATGGGGGATGTAGACCACCCAACAGAGCTAGGTGGACATCCCAAACACTTCTGTTTTGGTTTTTTCATGTTTTTTCTTTTTAACGGTTCTCGAAGTTACAACCCAATCAGTCACACTTCAGGTCTGGAACACTTTGACAAACGAGGATTGCTTTCCAAGGCTGGAATGCTGCAGGACAGGAATAACGGCTTCCATGCCAATACTGACACTTTTGCGCAAGCAGTTTGGACTGAACCGCCGAAAAACTTGCAGGTTTAGTGAATGGATACAAATCGTCAATCTATGACGCGTAGTAGCATCATATTTGTCGAATGAACATGCATCTCATGTTTCAAAGCAGCAGCCCTTTTCCAACTACGAAACAACTCGGCGTTGGGGCAAATTCAGCCTGAACAACTGTGGTCAGCAAGTCGTCACTACAGTGGACGAATTGAAGAAATCCACGCATTACAACATTGCATGGATTTTGAATCCAGAATACTGCCCCAAGGCACCAACACGCCCTGTTTGGCCCATGATTGGATAACCTGCAATGATCTGCAATGATTTGTTTAATGCATATTTTCGTTTAAGCAATTGAGCACGGTTGAAGCTTTATATCATGTTAAGCATATGAGTGCATATCAGTGCAGACTATTTCATCTGTTTCACATTGAGCATGCCTCAAGCTGAGTCTAAGTAAGCATTGCCAAACCATTTCGGGCACTCTCTCGTGCCATCAGCAATGCTTCTATCGAGCCAGGCGTGCGCGACGAACTTGAGCGTGGCGCCACCGATTACGCTGCTGGGTCAGGGGCTTACAAGACATCTGCTGTGGCCTGCGAGGATCAGCCACCATCTTCCCAGGGCCGAGGCCGTTGAAGGCTCCCTAAGATGGGACTAGGACAATACCTTTGTTAAAGCCAAAGACGTCCGAACTCTAATCATTTTTGAGGCTGGAGGACCCTTTGTCATTGCACTCAGCCATAGAAGTGACCATAGTTTGGTGACAGGAAACACCGCTGGCGCCACCAAACTTCCCCGCCTTACGCCCTGATCCCAGTGGACCACCCGCGCTGTGTACCCCGTAGGGCACCGGCACGGGCATTCTCCCAGCCCGCGGCACGGCGCATGGGCTGACCCGCGAAGCTTCCTGTCGTGTTGCGATTCAGCGACAAAATGGCGATTGAAACAGGTTGAAACCATTGTTTTTCACCATTGTGGCGGGGGCCCTGTAAATGTTCCCTGAAAAACCAAGTCTGGGAGTTGTTCCACTTTTGGTCCAAAGGATCCATCTAAGTAGTGGAGTGGATCAAATCCTATCATAGAGACATCTGGGCGTGGCATGTGAAACATGGCAGAAAGCTCCAAAGTGGTACGAGTAGGTTTCTACATGTTTCTACTGTAATGCTTCCACCTGTGAATAAACACCTCCCACAAAAGCCCTGAAGTTTTACCCCTGTCACATCCTGTTTTCAAAGCGCAAGATACAGGTTGACACCGCAAGAATCCCAGCCTTTTCCGCGGCCTTTTCCCTTGGCACCCTTCGCATCGCCCTGCACAGTCGATCATAGTTGCAGTCGGTTGAGGAATGGTTATCTATTGGGAATAGTTCCAATATGTTCCAATATAATCCCGCCTGGTAAATCCTGGTATATAATGGGAAAAAACCGGAACTTCATGCGATTTCCTGCCTTGATTGCTGGAAGGTATCCAGCCGCTAATGGTTCCATTCAGTGAATGTGTACCAGAACCAAACTTCCAATTTCCACCTATATTTTTCTGCAGAAATCCCAGGGCAAGTTTCATGGCCCTTGATCCCAGGCGGTTGGGCACCTTCATGTCAAAGCCCTTTCCCATGCGGCCTTTTCCTTTGGCCTCCGTGGCCAGGCCCGGCTGTGCTCGGGCACCGTCCTGGCCCAAAAGAATTTGATCTGGGAGGATTGGACCAGCTTGGAGCAGAGATCATGGAGATATATGAGCAGAAATAATATAATTAAATGGGTTTGGGACTTGAAAATCAGGGGAGTTCACCCAACAAGGGGGATATACTCGGGGTAGAATTATTGGATATATGTAGCCAAGAATACTTGTGTGTGTGTGTCTCTCTCTCTCTCAAAATGGCAGATATATCCCCAAATTATGGCAATTTTAAAACGGATAATGATGATGTTCACCAATGGATGGAATGGAGTACCCTATTTTCAGAGAACATAAAGAAACTAATATGTTGCTATGGGGGTTCATCTCCGAACTCAGGTGGAAAAGCATGGAGCTTGAAAATGTTTGAACGATCTTTTTTCGATTTGAGCCAGTAAAGGTAGTCATGCGACTTTGCAACCAGTGTGGGTCAAGCCTGTGTCCCTTTTCTGCGGTTTTGGTCCATCTTGAAGACCATTTAGAAATTTTGGTTGTTATCATCTGATCCTACTGGTATTATCTGGCAGTGTGTCAAAACCTTGTACCCCTGGTGAACATCAAAATAGTTGGTAAATGGATGTTCATTCCCCTAAAAATGGTATTAATAGGTATTGATCCATACCCATCTGGTCTTTACAAGATTGCCTTACAACTACACAACAACATCCAAGACCACCCATCGGGTCGCCAACCGCTTGCCGCTCGCAAGCACGCCTTGAAGGCGAATCCGCCCGACTTCAAATCCACCAAGCGCTCATTGTTTTCAACCGCCTGCCGAAGTCAACATCAGATGGGGTAGAGGCTGGTTTTGGCCCCAAAATGCCCCAAATATATATAGGGGGTGGCCTGCAGATTTTCCCACCAATTCTGGGATTTTGTTGGGCTGGCGAGGCTTCAACTAATCACAAGCAGCATTTCCAGACTGGTTTGCTTGCGGACTTGTAAATGTTTGTACAGTGACTTCAAATTCGCAGGTGGTGTTTAAACGTCTGAAATTCCTTAAATTTCCCATCGGTTGACATCACAAATACCCAGGTATTTGGTGCAGCTGCGGACCACTCGTTCGAAAGCTGGCCTGCACAGCACGCTCTGCAAGTGTAATGGCAAGGCCTCAAAGCAAGAGGACGCTTTTCACCGGCGGCGCCGTAGTCAAGCATGGCAATTGCAAATCCCCATATTCAGTCGGAACATCTTCTTGAAACAGGAAATGATTGGCGACTTGATATAGTATCTACATGTATCTACCATTGTTCCATGGGATTTCGTGTGAATTTGTAGATAAGGGTGTCACTGGGGAAGCTCACGTCCCAAAGGTGCGTTTTTGGAGAAGGTAAAACAATGGTGGCTTCGGGGCAATTCCTATTCTTGGACACCCATGGGTAGTCACCACAAATTGCGAGTTCGCACCTGGGCATTGTATTTTTTGACTTTCGAACAACACTTTCCTTTGCAGTTACTTGCCACATTTCTTGCGGTTTGTCTGACAATAGTATGCCTCAAACTTGGATTGTTCATGTTGTTTTCCCGCAGAAAAATTGCAACACACATTGCAATTGTGGGATATACCCAAGCTTCAGACTCAGACATACCCATAAGATCCCATATGCTTTATCAATCGTCCTCGAAATTCTTCGACACATCTCAGATTGCAGTTCATATCAGATTCCAATCTCCATCTTCCCCAGCTTTCCCATGGTGGATGTCATATTTAGGACATCTTCCAGCACCTTTTGGCGCGGGCGAACCGCTAACCCCCCCGTTGCACCGGGCGCGCGACGTTGCAGTGGAGACGGCTCCACGTGTTGCACCAGGACATATTTGGAAGACTCGTCCCAGAAAGCGGTGATCTCCTCCTGGAGAGAGTGGAGATGGCTCAAAATATTCATGGTGAATTAATATGAATTAATGGGATTTAGTGGTGATTTATAGTGATTTCATGGGATTTAAATGGATTTATATATATTATGAATTAATATGATTTATATAACTGGAGTTGACCAACCAAAAAATGATGTTGCCCTCTGGTTGATTTGCTATAAAATCACCATCTTAAATAGGTAAATCATTAAATCATCATAAATCATCTATTTATTTGCTGTTTTCCACAGCAAACTGTTAAATGACCAGAGGGTAATTGGATGCCAATCTAATGGTAGCCTGTGGTTATGTTCTGGTCATGGTGGTGGCAGTGATGTCCCATGAGTCCTGCTAACGAATTTCCAGGTGAAAACCCAGGGGTGCTGTGTGAAGTGATCCATACCTCCCGTTGGGTTGAATGTGTAGTTTCCATTTCCCGAAGCCATCCATTGCCATCCTTGATCATCATCTTGGAAATGGTGGAGTGCACCGTGCGCTCATCCAGGGAAAACATCTGAACCAATTGGTCCAGATGGAAGGCATCGTAGATGGAGGCATAAGAGAACAAGTAGGTTCCTAGGTGACGCAGCGACCAACATTGACCAGTGAAACCTGCAGGAAAAGAAGGTCCATGATGGAAAGCTACAAGGGAAATTATGAGGGCTATCTGGATTTGTCTGATGGTACCCGGGTACTGCCAGATTTGATGGTTGATCATCATTTTGTCTCATGAAAAGTGCAATAAATTGGCTTCAAAACCCTAACCTGACAAGTTGCGCAAGGCCTCTACCTTCATCTTCTCCGTGATCATGGCTTTCACCTATAAAAAGGGACACAGGGGATCCTGTGAAGGAAAAAACTGCGATTTGGTTTTGTGGATGGTTAATGTCAGACCTAGGGACTCGCACAGTTGTGCTGTTCTTGTGAACCTTGTGAACCTTGTGAACCTTGTGAACCGTCTATTTTGAGCTTGCCTATATATAGTTTGGATCTGCCCCAGTACGCGTTTGAGGCACGATTCACCGTCTCAAAAAGGGCTCCACCCCCGCAGCGGTCTCGTCCACACCTTCTCCCCATTCTCTGGGTGGTTGGTGTCAATGTGGTGCCAAAGCTGCAGCCCCTCCAACTGAGCGCAGGCCTGTGGAATGGAGTGTCTCTAAAGGAGAGAGGTCCCTTGGTTGCATCTTCCACATCCGCCGGTTGTATCCGGTTGTTGTATGCCTAGATTTGTTGGTCCGAGGATTTTATCCCCAGCCATTTTGATTCCCATATCCCCCACTTTTCTTAGCTCTTCTTGATCTTTACATCATATGTCATGCACATGTATATACATCTATCCATATCTACATTACTGATCATTAGTATATATATATATATGTGTGTATATATATTGTATTCTTCATATATATATATATATATATATATATATTATAATTATATATATACACTGCTGACAGCAGAACATCCACCTGATATATTTAATTTCACTATATTTTCATTATATATCTATCTAATACTATCTAACTCTATATATATATATTGCCATATATATAATATATATTATACATATTAAGTATGTTAAATCATGTTAAATCACTAGAAATTGCTTGTGTCATCATGGTCCACTGGCACCTTGGCCCAATCACCTCGTTGCAAATCCTTCGCAGCGGCCACCACGGAGTCCTCGGGGGGCGCAGCTGGTCGTCACATCCGAAGCCCAAAACCGGCCCCCGCCGGGGCCCGCCGGGGCCGTCCTTGGCGGTCTCAGGTGGTCCAGAGTACTGCTGCTTGTCATAAGCTTCCAATGCACGCCTGGGTATGACAAGCAGAAAACCCCAACTCGGGAAAAAAAAGGCTCAAAATGATGACAAGAAAAAATCTTACAATATTTTCAGATTTTCTAAAGTGGGGGTATCCCCAAATCATCCATCTTAATAGGATTTTCATGGATTTTCCATTCTAAACTCTAAACTCTAAACCATCCGTTTTGGGGTACCTCCATTTCAGGAAACCTCCATATGTATCCATGTCGCAATCCATTCCAAATAGTCCAAAGCACTGACTTCCTTTACTACTCCATGGCAATCCCTAGCTCTCGATCATCCAGCGATCCATCCAGCCTCAAAACTTTCGAAATGATCCGCTTGTTGCTTGGATCGATGGCCTCATAGGCATCCCAATGGTCGAAACAGAAGAACATCACTGAAAAATCAACCTGAAAGTCCATGTTGATGCCATCTTAGTCTTGTTCCTATTTCAACATATTCCAACAGAAAGTGGGCAGCTCCACCTGGAAACAGAGAATCATCCCGCACCTGCATGGCGATGTTTGGCACCTCCAACAGCATGGCGCAGATGTGCTGCGCACTCTCCAGCACCTGCGGCATCTGCGACTGCGGTGACCCGGGATTTTTTTTGGTTGGAAAATGTTGGAAAGTGAAACCGCAGAAACCCACGAAATGTTGGTCCTTGTTCAAATTACCCAGCACATCTCAGCATTCTGGCAATTGAACATCTCCCTGAAGTTCTCAACATCTTTCACCACTTGAAAGTTGAGATTTCCAAGTTGTGACCGCTGGGCGCTGAACCTCCAAGTTGATGTGCATGTGGTAGGGCAGCTGCCTCTGCCGCTCGGCCCGTTCCTGTTCCTGGCTTCGTTCCATGTTCTTGGCATAGGAGAGGCCTTGAGCCAGGAGCTCCCTGCCCTTGTTGTACTGACACACCTCGCCATGGGCCATGCGAGGTTTAACAAAACTGGGCTTAGGAACAAAAATAACAAAAATTGGAAGTGATAACTAATATAAGATTATACAAATGTGTCCAAAAATGGAGTATTTATACTGCTATACGGCCCCTGAAATTATGTTTATACTTAATGGGGAAAATGAGGTTAAACAATGACAAACCATCAAGTTTAAGGGTATCATATTTTCGTACGAACCCAAGTGTGTGAGAAGTGCGAGCTGCTGACAGTGGAACACAATCCGCCCCTTCCACTATTCAGAGAATTGGGACCATCAAAAGATTACAACGGGCCAGTAGTACAGTAGCAGCTGGCTGGAAATGGCTGAAACATATCGAAACCTCAAGCAGTTGAAGCGACAGGGAAAGTTCCGGAACTCTTGGACGCATCAGGGAACCAGAGCCAGGGCACGTCCATGAGGCAGTTGTGGGCCTCTGTGATCTTTCCCAAGCGGAAGGCGCACAGGCCGATTTGGGCGATGACACCTGGAAAGCAGGACAAGAGGCCTATTTGACGCATGGAAACTGCTTGGTTTCAGTGAGCCAAACGAGGATCATTTGGCTGATGTCTATCTCTTCATTCCAGGATTTTGACTCTCTGCTCTGCTACTAAGGCTTTCTCTTGTGGCATGTTTTGCCTCAAATTCTTGTCATGGGAATTTACAAAGACAAGGCTATGGAGCAAATCCCAGGTCTGGATGCGATGATTTCATGGCGATTTTACCATAAAGCCTGGAAATTTCAAGTGATTTTCCCAAGGAGCAAATCCCAGGAGCTAATGTCACTCCATTGCCGGCCTTACTGCGGGCCTTGATACCCAAAACCCAACTCTCAGCCAAGCTGCGGTTGTAGAGGATCTGCGTGTGCACATCGGATTCGGCGGCCTGGCTGTGGAAGCTAAACTCACCCAAAGTCTCTAGGCCGGAAAAGAGGGAAACTGGACAACAACATAGTGTCTATTCCAAAATTGGAATAGATATACATACATATATATATATATATGTGTGTATGCATATATCATGAATTATCATGATGCATCCAAAAACTACCATTTCAATCCTTTTGACAACGGTAAGAATGAGCATCTGCTGATAATCTGCTGAATTGGGGGTACGCAACCTTCAGACCAACCCACATTTGACATGGCCTGTTCCTGGAAGTTGCCAAGATGAAGCAAGTCCCGAGCTGGCCTCAATTCAAGGTTCAATCCGTTGGAGGATCATTCCCCTTGGTAAATCACTAAAACAATTGGCTAGAACCATGAATGATCATGAATGTATCATGTTTATCACTATGTAGGTGTGTATATATATAGTATAGGAAACCTCCCAAATGTCCACCGCTTCTGTAGCTGTTCGTCCTTCTGAGGCTTTATGCATTTTTTTCCGTGGAGCGTAGCCATATGTGTAGATAATATAACATATATATATATATATACGGGATTGTATGGGATAACCGAAGTTAGGGGACTTCTTCATAAGGATTCCCAACCAAATACTGTAACAGGATTGCTCCTCCAGCAATTTTTCCAAGGTAAGCCATCCATAATCCTTACAATCCTTCAACACCTTACATGAGGGATTGCCCTGCACAAGCACCACGGAACAGCTGCAATTTGGGAATATAAGTCCAACGTGTCTTGAGCAAAATACTTGTGCAAGCTTTAGAAGTATATAGCCCATTTCCGTGTTTCCCAGGATATCCCAGGATTGGATAAAAGAACAATTCACCGGAACGCCCTATACCGGAAGGTAACAGGCATGGTTTCCTGTACATGTCCTCTCAAATCGATGATCAAAAAGTATCAAAAAAAATCAAAGTCGTCGTCGTCATCATCATCATCATCATTATCATCATCATGAAATCCCATTATTTGGGTGATATACATATATACATATACATATATTATTATTATTATATATTAATATAGCGATATAGAGATATCTCAGTCAACAACCCCATGACAACAACCCCAAGCACCGTGCCGGTGACCTCCGGTGACCTCCGGTGACCGCCAGGGCACTGGAAGCAGTCGTGCAGCGCCAGATGATATGCCTGGCAGAGGCACGCCCGACGCCTCAAACGGACATCTCCTGCGGCCCAGACCTCGGTTTTTCGGAGTTTCCCTCCCAGGCTTTTTTAGGGGGGTAAAATGAGGTGATTAAAAAACAGAATGTATAGATAGATATATAAGATCTGTTAGATGTACAAGCTGAATGTGTTTGGGTATAATGAAAGAGATGTGTTCTATTAGTTTTCTTGTTTCTGTGTATGTCTGAAGTTATTCTTATTTGTGTTTATGATCACTACTAGTGTATAGAAACAAACCTATGTACGAAACACAACTTCGGGGACATCCTGCAGAGTGCACGTTGTTCAAGTCTGTTTTATGTTCATCGATTTTCTCTCTCCAAAATCATGGGCACCCAAAAAAAGCTGTCCCAAGTTTCAAGAAAATCGCTGGGTATCCATGGTCCAAAAAAATCCAACTGCCCAACTCCCAAGCTGCGAAAGAAATGCAACAGCAATGACATCGGCCCAGGGACATAGTGGCAGAGTTTGCCCATGTACGCCTTGGAATCGTCCGGCCACACCCAGTGCGCTTTCGACTCTTCTGGCATGGTGTGAGGGATCGCATCGTAGACACGGTGGTTCCTGAGCATGGCACGTGCGGACCTGGTCCGCCTGAACCATTGAAATTTTGGGCTTTGAATCCAAAGCTCATGATCGCTCATGCCATCTAAATGGCCAACTCGGACCCCCAACATACCCAACATCTACCAACCCAACATCTAATCCGTGCCGTGCCGTGCGTCAGTGTGTCCGGCTTGTAGTACAACTGTTCCATGAGCCTGGCCGCAATGGAGCCCAAGTGCTGTGGCTCCTTGACCTGAGGACAGCCATGGCCATGGCACGACCCAGCCTCACCATAGCTTCGATATCAAGGAACTTGTCCACTAGCATCCCTATATTGACGTACCATAATGACTTTCAAAAACTACTTGTAAAAAAAGGTGAATCACACAAGGGTTTGCTCGCTTCACTCGCAAGCTGTGTCAACAAAGAAAGCTTGCTCTTCCAAGCAGAGTGCTGGTATTCCTTCCAGATTCCAAGAGTAATTTTGCCGAACACAATGCGAATTCCAAGCTCTTCATGTTGGGTGTTCCAACCCTGACGACCATCATTCTTTTGACATGTTCAACAACCATTAAAACATATCAAAAGCATCCATGCACCTCTTCGAAGTAGCGCAAGGTGCGGTTCAACAAGACCAAACACCTGGAGGCCAAGGCAGCCGGGGTCACCAGTCATGGCAGCTGTATGGTACTGCTCATGGTTTCCAGCCGTATTTCTCTGGGATCTTTTTGGTACCAGCCGTATTTGAGCGTTCATGATTTCCAATGTACAGATGGATTCAACAGCTTGAAGCCGTGAGTCACTGCTGAAGCTGAGTGACTTCTTCTCTTTTGAAATTAAATGATCTTTTCACAGTGGGGCCAATCAGCACCAAAAAACACCCAAGTCTTAAATTCTTTCACAGGGGCATCCACAAAGTATGGTTTTTTTTCCACATGTGGACCAGTTCCTATCATCTGGTGGCCGTGATCAAATCCATCCAGAAGGATTGCGCGCAAAAAAGACGGTTCTTAACACACAGGTTCTTATGGGTTGGTGGTTGGGTTACCCATCTCAATAGTATTATGGTTAAAAAAAAAAAATAATGTTACCATCTTCGCAATCAGACCCTGAGATGAGATGTGTAAACTCTTGAAACCACCATTCATGCTCTTCATGATGCTTTCTTGCCTAGAATTGGGCCACAACCTTAAACACTCTGGTCAACTCAATTTAATTCACTTCTGCACCAATCAAACTAGGATGGAGCACGTTTGATTAAATGAGGGTTCCAAAGTGGTGACACTATGATTTCAATCATTCACGGTCCCCCATGGGTTCATCTAGCAGGTAATAAATCCTGGGTCAATTTAGGGAGTTACAGTAACGCTCAACTTGTGTCATCAATGACTCCCCTATACGATCCAATATACTGAAAACTCTCCGTATGATGGGTTACAATCCATCATCCATCACTAATCAGCTATCATCCCAACATATTTGACACTAAAATCCCCATAAACCTCCCCTGAATTCGATGGTTGATAATTCAACCATAATTTATCAATATCCGTTGATATCTTGGCTACCCTTCTATTATATAAGATATATATATATAACTACTATATATATATAACTACTATATATAACTACTATATATAACTACTATATATATAATTACTATATATATATAACTACTATATATATAACTACTATATATATATATTGTTTCATGCTAAAATCCCCCTTTCTTGGAACCCCACCCGAACCCGTGCAAAACAAAACAAGGCCCACGGCACTTCGAGGAATTGCCCAAAATTTCATGGTATTCGGAGCCGTAGACATCACCTTGGGTGCCGTACCGTCCCGGCCCATAAAATGGTGGTTAATGGTAAATCATCGGAAATCATGGGATTTGTATATATACATATATATATAATTCAACTGTATATATATATACAATATACATATACAATATACATATGATATACATATAATATACATATATAATATACATAAAATATGCATAATATATATATATATATATATCTATATATATATATACGTATATATATTTATATATACAAGGGGAAATGATGGGAGATAATTTGATATAATGGGATATAAGAATCAATAATAATTGGAAAACGATGATGAACATATTTTAAACGAGACAAACGATATTGTAATGCCAAAAACCAAAGGTGTATCCAACCGGTCAAACGATACTGGACATATCATGGGAACATGGGTATATAAGAGAACTACATATTCCAGGGTAAATTTCAATAGCAATAGGCGTCGAGGCACTGCTCATGTGATGTCAAGTCCAAACATGGACCTACCTACGGATCCTCCAAGGTGGTAAACTCAAATTTTGGTCAACACTAAAATGGAGTAATTCACAAAAACACATGATTGCTCCAATAAACCACATTCAGCTACTTTCGATTTATGATGCGTTGAAAGTTTGCATTACCGAGGTGCTGTTGAACTGAAGAGCTTTGTACAACTCATCATCCAGTTTCTCGACAAAAGACAAGAACAAGTCCTGCAACGTTCATGCTGGAACTTCCAAACGCATTTTGACTTCCCAAGTTTCAAAGTGAAAAGGGCCATGTCTATCGTATTGTGCAGTTTGCGTTTCTATATACATATACACACAGATACGGCACTGATACGCATACACATGTGCTGCTGTAAGCATTATTACCAGTGGTGGAAATTTCAAAAATAGAAAACCAATAGGAGAAATTGGTTGTCGTGAATCACGGATGGCAGAGCGAATCCACTGATGGACCGAAAGGTGGTTGGAATGTCGAACTATCTATCTATCTATCCATCCATTTGTCTGTCTATCTGCTTTGTCTGTCTATCTGCCTATCTGTCTATTGTCTCTTTCTCTATCCATGTATCTATCATTATCTATCTATCTACCTATCCTTCTAGTTGTCTGACTACTTATCCATTATCTGTCTATCTACCAATCCATCTATCTGTCTTTCCATCTATCTGCTTAGCTCTCTATCTGTCTACGCAGCCGTCTATCAATCAAACTGCCTGTCTTGTCTATCTATCTTTCTTTCTTTCTATTTTTCTCTTTTGAGATCTATCCATTTCCTTGTCTATCTGTCTGTCTTTCCACTTGTCTTTCGGTCTATCCAGATCCTCTTCAAATGTCCCACGCCTGCCATCGTTTTGGGAAATGCTAGACAACCCCCGCCTTTTTCTCACTTTTGACCAGGTGCACAATCCCTTGCGCCGGCCACCCGGCCACGCGAAACGACATCTGAGCGTCCAAAAGTGCTCCGTGCCTGTCAGCTTTTGCACTTTTGACTTGGAGATGTGCTTCGCGCCACAACAGCGTGCACTTTTTCAACATCTCAACTTCCAAAAGTGCTCCGACCCTGGTGTGTTCTGTATCTTTTGATTTGGAAATGTGCTTCGTGCCACAACGGGGTGCACTTTTTCGACATCTCAACTTCCAAAAGTGCTCCAACCCTGGTGTGTTTTGTACATTTTGGCTTGGACATGTGCATCGTGCCACAACGGCGTGCACTTTTTCGACATCTCAACTTCCAAAAGTGCTCCAACCCTGGTGTGTTTTGTGCGTTTTGGCTTGGAAACGTGCTTCGCGCCACAACGGTGTGCACTTTTTCGACATCTTCACTCCCAAAAGTGGTCTGACGTTGGTGTGCTTTGTACATTTTGACTTGGAAATGTGCTTGGCGCCACAACGGCGTGCAATTTTTCATCTCTCATCTGGCCACATGGCTCCGCACCCGCCGCTTTAGCGAGCCTACTTTTCGATCCTCCGGAGCCACAAATCATTGGAAAAAGATAGTGTTTCGTGACTTTCCTGCCTTTTCGCGCACATGGATCTTCTTTCTTCTGAGACTTTCTCTTTTTTGATCTTCTCTCTTCTTCTCTTCTCCTCTCTGACTCTTCCCACCTCTGCTTTTCCATCTGTCCATATTGTCGGAAGTCTGACTTCTAAACTTCCTTCGATTACCATTGCAATTATTTGATATTATTTGTTGTGACCATTGGTTGTTATCATTCTTAATTAGTCATCATTAGTGTAGATATAGACATGGATAGATCCGCCGACCTCTGCCGACGACAGGGGGAGCGCGTCAGAGAAGCAATTACTAGCAGCAAGGGGAAAGGGAGAATAATCATCGATATAGTCTGTAGAACAAAGAATAAGATCAAATTTAAGTCACCAAGAATGAGTAGCCGTCGCGACCTACGCACTCTTGCTCGACCCTGGGCCTGCTCTGCCCAAACCGCAGGGCTGAACCTAAGGTGAAAAAAACCCCATGGGTTTACCATGGATTTCCCATAGTTTTCCCATTAAAACCTCCAGTTTCCTATGGTTTTCCCATGGATTTCCCCCCAAAGTTTCGGTAAAAAAGTCGGACCGGTCCTGCAATCGTGGATGAGACTTGGGATCCTCCACATCAGTGTCACCTCAGATTCGAATGACAAAAATCGTGGGAAACCCATGGGAAAGCCAATCATGATCAATACCCTCTGGTAATTTAACGTAGCTATTGAAAATGACCATTAATAGTGGATTTTCCCATTAAAAATGGTGATTTTCAATAGTTATGTTAAATTACCAGAGGGTAATGAAGCTACCAAAATTTGGGGATGGATTTATTCAACCGGCCATAAAAAATATCAATGATGATCATCATGTGGGGATGGATTATTGTTGGGTGAACACCGCATTATTTTTCTAAATCCTTGATGCACGCTTTGGGGTGAAGGCATTTGTACTTCTTTGAGCCATGTTCACTCTTTTTGTCGCTTCAATTAAGGTTCATTGGATGCAGTTGGTGCAGCAGCCACTGCGCGCCTGCTGATGTCTTGTCCTCGCTGCCACTCTTCATAAGGTTGTGAGATTCAATGAGCAAAGGAAGCATCTTGTTCACCTGTGCCATGGATGCCATGGATGCCATGGATGCCATGGATGCCATGGATGCCATGGATGCCATGGATGCCATGGATGCCATG
>Ga0126342_10002177_pt1 | contig 29893 bp, 21 predicted proteins | sample Cyp1metagenome_FD_92528 | JGI IMG/M metagenome (GOLD analysis project Ga0126342, IMG submission 92528) | Coral microbial communities from Lord Howe Island, Old Settlement Bay, Australia - Cyphastrea 1 metagenome | ecosystem: Host-associated > Invertebrates > Cnidaria > Coral ...
ACCGTTTCCAACATGAGAACCGGCGAAAGGGCTGGTCACCATCTGTAATGGCTGAGATGTACCGAATCAGCCATAAGACAGGCAACACAAAGCCTTGAGCCTGCAACTTTTGAGTTTGCCGAATTGGCAAAGGGGGAGTCTGAAAGGGACTTCAAATGTAGTATCTGTTCTTATCAGTGCGATCATTGATTAGGCAGTGCATTTACCGATGTATCCTGAGGCTTTTTGTGTCAAGGAAAATAGTGGCGTGTGACCTCAAGAGCCTGTAATTGTATAGTCAGGGATACCCTTATGACTCACCACCATTTATTGTTGGCCACGGGCCACGGCAGTGAGGCCTCTCGCCTTCCCAAAGCCTTGGGCGTTCGCGTTTGGAACCGCGCCATTCCGCAGCTGGAGGCGGGTGGAAACTGCCATCAACTAGCAGCGCATTTGGGGTTTATAGTTACCACCTATTTATTATGTATAGTTACATAGTGATAGGAATTTACGGTGATTTTGGGGAATTGATTATATTTTGTTACATAGTGATGGGAAATTACGGTGGTTTTGGGAATTCATTATTGGTGTTACCACATCAAACATGTGTTTTAAAGGCTTGAAATAGAAAGATGATGAAAGAGGACCTACTGTACTGTATTTGTCAATGGGGTTTTGTTTTGTTTGAAGATAATGTTGTACTGCCATTTGTGTTTGAGATGATACAGGCACTTGCTGTAGCTGTTTGTGGACACCACCCAAGGCTCAGGATGACTCATTGATCGAAGACCATCACCGGGTAAAGATTGGATATGATAAGATGGGTTGGGTACCATAGATTGCTATAGTAGAATTGGATTTTTTGAAAAACAAATGGGGCAAAATATGTATATAATTGTATATACATACTGGCCAACTATTTTTCTGTGCCACGATCTTCTCAGGGACCGACTGGTCCCTTGCAAAGATCTGGGGCATTTTGTCACCAACTCCCAGCTGAAAAAAACATGGGATGGGTAGATTGCAGCTATTTCATTTGTTACAAATGATTATGATCTATAATACATGTGTTAGGTAGATATTGATTATCTATGGGTAGTACGATAATTCATTCCATGTGTTACACATGGGAATAAATGATAATGATCTATACTATATAACCAGCTCCATAAAGCAAACATTGGCGATGAAAAGGATGCCCTCTATTAATATTCTGGTCATCAAACGTGGCAGCCGTGGCAATCATAGGAAATCCCTGAACTAAATGGAGATTTGTATGGACAACTCCTATCAATGGAGGATTCTTCTACCAAAAAAAAACATTTACCCTTTGGTTATTTACCATAGCCATGGTATAGATGGCCTATTTATAGATGGTTTACCGTTCTTAAAAATGGGTGGATTTTCCATGGCAAACTGTCAGTCATGACCAGAAACCAAGCGCCTCCCTTGGATCAGGTGGGTCATCAGAAACGCTTGGACACTGTGAAGGAAAGCCTGAGCGAGGAAGGTGTGAAAGGCCGATTGCTGTGGAATCCTGGGATTGGAACATGGCTTTGGTACCTGAACATTGGGGATGTAACCTGCAATTTATGGCAAGCCAAATGGGATAACTATGAGGTTCTGAAGCATCCATTTTTCCGGGTAATTACCATCCAGTAAACTTGTTTGGGCTATCAACCGGATTTGACAAGACATCAAATGAAGTCGTGGTGAAAGAAATAGGTTGGCATGGCCACACAAGGATAAGGAACATGGTAACGTTCGTGGAGGAAATCTGTTGGGGACCTTTTTTTTGGATGCTCTGTGCGTTGGTTCAACGATCCAGCTGGCTGGAAGATGGGTTCCAATATTGTGGTGAGCTGATGTGGGCTGCCTGTTTTCGAAGGGTATTTTGGCAAGGGGGAAGGGTTGACGCCAGGCGTGTACTTGGCCGGGAACTACGTGGGCGGAGTTGCCCTTGGCAGATGTCAGCCAGTGGGAAAAGGGTACATCTGTGATGAAAATTGTCATATATTCTCCCTACTTGGAAGTGCAGTTCCGGTTGCAAGTGGAATAGATTTTATTATATATAGCTATATGGGTTATATCCCTACTTTGCGGGTGTATAACCGTAGTTTTGCCCATTAATAACCCCAACTGCACCTCCAAGTATGTAATGTATTTGGATTCGGATGTATAAAACTGTGATGCGTGGATCGTATATCATTTTTTGTTTGGAATTTATAGCACGTGATAAAATGATTAATTTAAATTCAAAGTTCATGGAAAAAAACGTGTTGCAGGGATACTTACTGCGGCTGGTTAAATGGGGATGATATGGCTACATTACAGGAACCACATTGGCTGACCTCACTGCGAATCATCCAAACATGACACTCAGCTTTGGGAAGTATGCTAGTTCAGCAAAAATGATGGCACATGTTGTACCAAAGTGTATCAGTGGTGAAGTATACAACGTACCCCGCTTGCAGTTCTCATGGGTTGAAGTTGTGCTCACAGATGATTCCTGCATGTGATGTTAACTTGCAACCCAAAACTTATGTATAGTTTTGTGGTACCCCAGCCTTTCTCAGCCTTCCTCGAGATCTCTCCAGCAAAGTCACGCCAACCGGTACTTGTTGATATCCCGTATCACAATATATTACAAGGTTTGTGAAATTTTGTGAGGGGGCAAGATTATGAAAGGATATGAAAGGTATTTCGGAAGAGTGGGTCCCCAATGTCGGTCATGGATGCGTGGTGGTTTCAATCATGATTTGCCCCCACCCAATGCCGTAGCAATGATGAATAATTGCTAATAACGGATTCTTATCCAAATTACGGAGTACAAGGTTTTGGACCGTGAGTTCAATTGACAGTTGACATTGGTTGACTGGCAATTTTCCAGAATTACCCTCTGGTAAACTAACATAACTATGGAAAATCACAATTTTTCATGGGGGTGGCGATCTCCTATGATCAATTGCAGCCATCCATTCCCGGTCCAGGCGTCGAATTTGGTCTTGAGGTTGCCCAAGAGGCCGGCAGCCCTCAGAGAATAAGTTGGTTTATCAGTATCAGTTATTATTACCCTCTGGTTATTTAATATAGCCATGGAAAATCATCATTAATAGGTAAACATAGGTATAGCTATGTTAAATAACCAAAGGGTAGTATTTATTAACTGCTATTTAAAGTTAATAAATTGGTCTATCTATAGTTGTCATTATACATTTACCACTTTGTATTTCAGGGGGCCCACCGGGCCCACCTTGTACACTTGGGGTGATCCCGAGTGACAGCCACAACTATCGTCACATGGGGGTGGAATAGCCCAAGATTTGATCTGTAGATGGTTGATTCTCTCATAGTCTCAGAAAAAAGAAAGTAGGGTCATGTGTGTCTCGTGGTGAAAATTCCAAAACTGTCAGGCTGCAATGTTTGGTGATTATAGTGATGTGCTTCTGTTCATTTGATTCTCAGGACTTACCGGGTTGCTACAGTGCTTGAAGAGCAAACATAATACCAAAACGATGCAGGTGTGGGCAGCCCCGCAGCCTTCCAAAACATACAGCCATTTTATGTGTTCAGTGTTCAGGTTTCCTGGCAGCAGCCTTCAACACCATTGCTGTGAGTGTGAGGAGTGTAAGGGAGGGGTTCACTGGCTTCAGACTTCGGACAACATTTTGTTTGAGGCCGTTCGTTTTAGAACCCAGATGAACGGATGAACCCAGTATTAAGTCATAGACTCATAGATATCAATGTCACAGTGTGATCGCAAGCCATGCATTTTCCGGCTCAAGGCTGGCAAGGTGGCAAGATCCCGTCGAACAGCCCAAGGCAAACAAGACTAATTAGCCTGTACTTAATTTAAGATGGACATGGAATATGGTGATTTTTGTGCCGTGATGTTGTCTCAATGACATCGATGGCATGGCGCTGGGCCGTTGCCCTGGCACTTCTCAGTCGGGTCGCGCTGGGGATCCAGGTGATCGTTGCAGGGCTGGGGCGCACGGGGACCATGAGCATGTTGACGGCTCTCCAAACACTGGGTACCCTGGCCAATAAAGAACAAATGGTCAAACCAGCCAGTTTCCGGCGACGATTTCCCAACAAACGCAACCCTCAACATGTATAATCCAAATCCACCAATGAAACCTGATTCAATCCTCTTGCATTCTCAATTAAATATATTTGAATCAACACCACTTCCAGGTTACAAGCCCTACCACCTGAAGAACGTCATGCTGAACGCCTCCCACGCCTCAGCCTGGCGTCAAGTGGCGGAGGGTCAGCTGGACCAGGTGGAGATCATTCGGATGATCCACCAGGAACTGGGTCCGGTGACCGGTGTAACAAACCCACCGGGAATGATGGTTTCACCTTCGAAAAAGTGGAGATTTTCTGGCTATACCTTAGCAAACATGGGGATTTAATATGATTTAACATGATTTAAGCATCTAACCTCAACAAAAATGGGATATATTTTGATATGAGATGTGAAATGAATTGAAATGATGTGAAACATGGTGATTTAAGCAAGACATATTAGCCAGAAATGGTGCCTTCACATGAGGGAAAGGGTGAAACGATATGAAATGGGAGGTGGATCAGCAAAAACATCAGAAAAGTGCGTGAGAAGCATATTTAAGCACGAAATACATCGAAACATCATGAACTGAATGAGGGAGCAATGGAGAGATGTTGATATTTCTGTACGTAGACTCTCCAAGCACCCATTAAAAAATGGTACACGTAGAAAAACAACATGGAGTACGTATTTTTGGTACTTTGAGCGTCTAGGTGCATTCCTCGCTAAAAAATGGTACACAAGGGAGACATGATAGATGAAGTATAGCTGGAATATTAGTTTTGTAGGTATCATGTGTCATGATGTTTATTTGATCTTAAAAGGATCTTAAAGGGGTCTTCAGCCCTCTTTAACTCACAAAATTTGGATTGGGCTTAATCTGACAAAATGGATCTAAAGCCACCCAAATTTGAAACCGCACAAATAATCATCAATTGAGATTGAACCCTTTAAACTTGGGCAACCAAAAAAGCCAACAACAATAGGCCCTAGGCTTTATATCTTTCTATATAACCTGTCATTTCCCCAGGGATTTCTATATATTGCCCTTGGGTTTGTCATGACTTACTGGAGCAAGTCCCTGAAAGTCACCTGCGAGGAGGGCTTCGATGCGACCATGGACAACCCCATGTGCGAGCTCTTTGAGCTACTGGGACATGGGACAGATTGATTTCTTGGGTGTGGATATCGGGAATTGAATCATTTAGTTGCTGTTTCCCAACATATTGGAGAAGAACGGAGGCACGATAGGACATAACTAACATTAAGTAATCGGAGGTGGTAGCTGGTTTCCCGTTTATCCAACAAATATATGTGGAATTATGTGGATATATGATATTTCATGGGGAAAACATGGTGGCCCCGATGAAGATATACTGTATACATACACATATATGATATATGTATATATATATATACATATATAACCTCCGGTAAACTAACATAGCTATTGAAAACTGCCGTTTATAGTTGATTTACCCATTAAAAATGGTGATTTTCCAGTTCGCAAACTGTTACTTTACCAGAGGGTATATGTAGTGAAAATGATCATCAAACCATTGGATCTTGGGGTAATCATATTTTCTGACAAATTTTCTATATGAATTGGATATGGTGACCATGGAACAATCCTGGAATTGACAAAAGGTTGACAGAAGGGAACATATACAGGAAAACCCTTGTGTATGATAGTGGGAAGTAGGGAGTTCCTTGCAATATTTCAATGGAAATAAATCCATTGGGAAAAGAGTGTGTATATATGTACATATACGCTCACAACAATCAGTATATATATATATATATACATATAGACTGTTTGTGTGGATATACATATACATCCCTAAAAGAAATCCTGGCAAGTTGGCTTATGACCACCTTACAATTCCCATCAATTCCCCGCAAAAGACATCGCCTTGCCCAGGTTGCAGATGCAGCTCTTCCCCGAAGCGAAAGTGATCCTAACGAGCCACCCCCGTGGAGCAGCTGGCTGGGCCAAGAGTTTCCTTCAGCTCATGAAGGTGGTGCAACTGCAAACGGCGAATTTTTCGATGACGCCCGGGTAGTTTTAAGGGAACAAACATGGAGATTTGATAGGGGTTTAATGGGATTTAGCGGGATTTAGCGGGATTTAATCGGATTTCGTGGGTTTGGATAGGGGTTCAACGGTAATATTTTATATAATGGGATTTCATGGGATTTGATAGGGATTCAATTGCAGTTTTGATGGGATTTAATGATAAATATATATATATATACAACATGATATAACTAAGCGAATCTAACCAACAACAAGACTTGACGTACGTCCCATGCAAAAAAAAATACATAGCTATGGAAGATGAACCATGAAATTCCATGATTTGCCTTGTCAGAACGGTGGGTTTCCATAGCTATGTTAGATTACCAGAGGGTACCCTCAAACATGGGAGTTTCATGGGGATTATATATTTTGGATGTATGATAGAAGCAAAACACATGGGGGCATTGACTAAACACACACACATATATATATATGCACATACATATATGCACACTATAAATAGACTATAAATATACCGCTCGAAGTTGACATAGTAGATAACCTATAATATACTTGATACAATTACACACTATGAATATATACAGACATATAAATATATATATATATATATAGATAGTATAGCATTCCCAGAACTAACAGTTTGAACATGAGAATAGCATTGTGTTAGAGGAACAATTTGTCTTCCAAACCCCCACCTCACGGGAAGGTCAGTTGGATGACACATTTCCCAAAGAAAACGAGCGGCGGGGAGTGGGGATGGTTGTTCGTAGGAAAAAACTAGCAGGCAGGCATTGCAATTGCAGGTGGTGCGCAACCATGGTTTCAATATTTCAATATATGAAATTTTTATAAACTTGTCACAGATCCTCCCAGTCCCAAGCTCCTATTTGATTGAGCTTATACAGTCAGTACAGTCCTGGCGATTTCTATCGATTGGTTGACGGCGCACCTAGTTGGTTCCCCTTCCATTTGGGTTTCATTTCCGGAGCCAAGGACCTATCCAAACATCCTGCAGTTCGTGCCGGTGCTGCGAGATTTGACCGCCATGCGCTGCTTGATGGGCCGGGCAACAATGGGACTGCGGCCCTGTGAATTGATTTATGAAAGCATCGACAAACAACGTGTATCACCAGGCTGGCTGGAGGAACAGTACGAAAAACACAATGCTTATGTGCGGGCCAAAGTGCCTAAGGAAGCTGGGCTGGAAGATCGATGAAGCTCCTTTATTTTACTGGATGGGAATGTATTCCACAATGTTCCACAAAATCCGTGCCACACTCTATGACATAGCCTAAGTCATGTGGCAGGGCGGAGGCCTCAATAAACAGCCTAGAGTTCCTGAATTTTGTCGCCCCAGGAAAAGCTTCTGGAGTTCAGCGTGCAGGACGGCTGGGTGCCCCTTTGCGACTTCCTAGGTGTCCCTGTGCCAAGCGGGGCTTTTCCCCACGTGAACGACAGTGCCTCCATGCGACGTCTCGGCATGATCCTGCAGCTCATCGTCTACGGCTGGGCTCCCACAGTGCTGTTGGTGATGCTGTTGATGTGGCGGTGCTGCGGTTTGACGAGGGAGAAGAAGGATTGAGTCGTTTCAGATCGTTTCAGGACCAAATGGTGTGCCTTTCCGGGTGTATCTCCAAAATTTGCAAAACGTCTTGGGCACGCAAGAACTGCAGATGCCTCTTTAAAACCTTTTTTGGTGGACTTTGGGACCTTTTGCAACGTGACGACTAGTTAGTTCTACATGATAATTACATAGGTCCATCAAAAGGTAGGAGGCATCCGCTCCAACAGACCGCATACTTGCGGAATTTGATAGAATTTTGGATGCTAGCTAATTATGTTGGGTGCCACCTGTTGCGTTGAATAAATCATTGTCCCATATTGTCCCCATGTATCCTGATTATCACTACTTTCCACTACTTTCTCTGGCTTACTTCATTCCCACCCAGTCTGAGTCTAACATTTCTGGAGCATTTTTGGAGCCACGGTTCTGCCAGTGGAGAAGGTGCATGCCAAACTTGGGGTACGGTTCCACTTCTATAAGAGGTGCCAGATATATGCCCAATATCCAAAAATAGCATTATGGACGGAAGATAATATATCGAGAGAGGCATCCCAACCTCAGGGGAGTACACTCCCTTTTTTTATTTAACAATGTTACATGGAACAAAAAAATCTGAGAGAAACAGTAAGAACATGATTTTCCAGGCCCAATGTTTGGGGTATCAACTCGCTATCTTCACACTTGCCACAGGTTGTGGAGTTTGTGAAGGAGGCAAAGGTCACCCAGCCAGCGCACCTTGGATGCGAAAGGGGCAGGTTGGTGCATGACAAAGCTGAGATGCCGTGATACCCATCAAGTAGGGGCATGATTCGGGATATCAATGATCACTACAGAAATTTATAGCAACACCTTTTTCAAGATACTTGCACGCCTGGATTTGTTGGGAAAAACATCATCTACAACATCCTGGAAACCAGTTTCAGCATCTTTTTGAAGATCCCTTTCAAAATTTTCAAACGATTCAAAATGGTGGCTGATATATTGATTTGGTGCTCAACCTGAAAGCCACCACAACTTGAAGTGGCCACAGCCTGGTGGCCACAGAGGGGAGCCAAGCGACTGCTACCTGTACCATCCTGTACCTCATGCGGATCCTGAACCCAGCATTTCTAGATGATTTCCCTAGGGAAACGGCCCGGAAATGATGACCCCAATGGGGTAGTAATCGGCTTGACCCAGCATTGACCCACTATGGTGTTATCCAGTGTTATCCAGTGGTCCAGTTTTGGGGGCACTTTTAGCCATACCCAGCATGAAATATAAGCAATTATATATTTGCAACCAATGAGCAGTTAGACTCAGAAGCAGATTCAAAACCAGTGGGTCCTCCCAGTTTTCAGCCATTCCCCGGCCAGGCTCAGCATTCGAATTGGGATCAGTAATCAAACATGGAAAAGGACGATCCCAATGTTTCATGGGACAACCAAGTTAATCTCCTGTAAACTAAATATGGAAAACCCAGCATTTGTAGATCATTTTCCTCGGGAAACCATAGGTTTTCCGCATTTGTGTCAGTTTACTATAGGGTAAAACAGATATGTTAAACGTGCTGGACGTTCCCTTGATTCCTAGATTGCATGGCATCCCATGGCGATGAATCCGTTGGTCCTTTCACAGGTAATTGGCGCCGGACTGGAAAAAGTGAGCACATTTTTTTCAGCACCTGTGGCATGGTGCTTGATACCCAGCAGATCTCCATCGCCATGTGGGTTTTATCAGGTTCCCAATAGATCCAATAGGGGGAAACCACACTTCACTGGTGACCCCAAAATAGCTGGTAAGGAGTTGGTCTATAGTTGTTCGTTTTATTTCATTTCCAAAGATGGTAAAGATGGTCCAACTTTGGTAGCTCATCACCGTCACCGCCATCACTTGATTGACATGCTGCTTGTTTGGGTATCACGGCACCTTTTAAGAAAAACAAAGATCTTGGACCAGCACGGCAGCGAGACGAGAAACATCGAGAAAGCTGGGCACGCTGGAGGGGTAGGAATGAGGGCTAGAGATGGCGGCCGAAAAAACGCTGTTGACAACTAGAATAGATTGGAAAAGTCATCGAAATCCTAGGAACATGACCAACAAATGCTGGATTGTCGATGATTTTCCATGGTTTTTCATATCTATGTTAGCTTATCAGGAGTGTACCACCCATTTGGTGGTAGGTTTAATGTGATTTAAACTTACCGAGTCTGGCCATAGATATTGGGGAGCTAAGAAGCTATGGATTGTTAATGTTCTTACCAAATCGGGGGCCAAAGGGCCTAGTTACCCCTAAAGTTTAAGGATCAATGGGATGGTTTGAGAGACATTGGCCTAGATGATCAGAACCGGAAGGTTAGGTGTTTGATGACACTGTTTGCTTTTTACCTTACAAAAGTATACAAAAGTCGGGCTTCAACCAACACAAAATCAGATTTCGAACTGACTGGCCGACCTCAGCATTTGTAACGATGCTTTATCTGTCAGGAATCATCATCGACGAAATGGAACTGACATGATTTTTCAAGAAATATGAGAGCCCAGGTGACCAGGTGGGTCACTTCATATCATTTCATATAATTTCTTATAGTTTATATAATATAGTATATGGCATATCTATCAGCAGCTTATTTAGCATCCCCCCAACGAAGAAGAAACTCTTCCAGCATTCAACTCATTGCTGACTGTCCCGCCATACACCGCCATTTTCTGCGCATCAAACAGCAGGAACAGCCATACATCAAGACACGCAAAAAGGCCGAAAACATCTGAACAATTATGAAGTACACTCTTCAGAGAAGATCTAAAAGGATCTAAAAGGCTTGTTCCTACGTTGTGCAAAGACAAGACATTGGATGACCTATCAGCAGCCTGATCGTGCACCGAAGACGACAGCAAATTGCATCAGTGGAGACCAGCAGAACATGAAACCTAGAAACTTCATAGTTATTCAGTTTCTATTGCGATAGATCCATCTATTATCCCATATATCCACTATATAAATATATATATATATATTTAATACATATAGATCTCCGTTAGATTTTATTTAACTCACCATTTTGGCAGCGGTTCCCACCGTGACTGGGGGTATGTGATGCCGGTGTGGACCGACATCAAGGTGCCCACCTTCAACGAGCACCTCGGCGTGTCACATATATTTGTGGTACACGAAGTGGCATCGAACAAGTTAGGATACTGTCGTTTACATATATCTGACAAACTTGTTAATCTATTATACTGGCAGTAACAAGTTACAAACTATTTTGTATAGTTTATGATGTTAGTATAATATGTATCACTGTATATTTTTCAGTCACAGTATGAGTCGTATGATTCTTTACTTTTTTCAGCTCCAAGTCTACGCGCGATCGTTTCTCCATGATTTTTTTCCCATGGCCATGAAATCATAGGGAACATGATGCGATTGTTTCTTTTTGACGCACAAATCCTTGTGTTTTGCACGTTCCATTGTTTCATCCTCGGCAAGTTTCAAGGAGGAAACGGTGTTTGAGGGTTCGAGTCGTTCGAGTCTAGTTGCTGGGGCTTTATCCACACTTTGTGCGACATCTCAGATCTTGTTTGTTTCTGAGGGAAAGAGATATCCCAAAATTGCAATGTTGGGGTGTTGACTCTTGTGGGCATCTCGGTACCCGTATCAGTATGTTAGTTTGGACTCATAAACTCGGAACTCGGAAAACACGAGTAAGTGCCCTGAGGCAACGAGAAGGTTTTTTGCCTGCTGCTGCCAACGTCTATGGGGAGGTGCGTGAACGGGTGGTCATCTCGGGGCGTGTGGCAACAAGATGCTCCAATGGCAACAGCAAAATGTTGTAAAATATTGTAAAATGTACATGACGAATGCACAGTTCAAGACTTTGAAAACGTTGCAAAATGAGGCAAAATCCCTGAAAATCATTTGATGGAGGATTTCGACATATTTCGACATATTTCGAATATAAAAAGGGACACTTTTGATCACACACCTTGTCGCTGGATATGGACGGGAAGGTTGGAGCCATGGGAAATCCTGCTGGACGCTGGACGGACCATGCTGTGGTTTTTGCAGCACATGTTGCCACGGCCGTGACTGCAGACAGATCATTTGCGCACAATCTATATATATATAATTATAAACATATTTAAATATATATATATACAGTGTGTGAAGATATCCGACTTCAAAGGTACAGCAGCATACAACGGCGACTGAGCCTACTCCAAATACCCATAAAAATGTTATTTTACACCACAAGAATATTACTTTTACCTATTTGAATGTGTACTTGGATAGTGTATTTCTAGTTCATCTATGCAAATCGAAATCGATCCTAAATCGATCCCCACTGATTTTTTGCACCAGCTGGGGTAGTTTATTTCTGGTTGATAGTTTGAAGGTTGTTTACCTCCCATCCCGGTGAAGATTAAGACCCCATTCGACCAACAGCCATCTTTGGGTTTGCTGAAGATGATGAGACATCCACTACCACTGGGGAATCTATAGGGAATATATATATATATATTATAATAATTATTATTATTAGCCCCTGACCACGACCCCCCCCAACGGACCTTCATGCAGCAAAGAGGGGCAGGGAAAAACAGAAAAACAAATATATATGGTTTGTTTTTGGGGGTCCGGATCAGCAAATCTAAGGATAGTCAACAATGTCTTGTTGATACATGGGACCATCAGGGAAGCCTTGAATCTGGGGATGCGGCCATGTCACCTTTAACAACAACCCCCCTACTTTCTTGTGCTCGAATCCTAGCAATTTTGTTGAATTCCCAATGGTTGAATTATGTTGAATTACTTTCACAATCCACTTGACTTGGGTAAAAATCCACAATTTGCCAAGGTGTTTTTCTCAATTTGGGATGGATCAACAACTAAAAATTGCTGTAGAAAAAAAATTGCCTTCCAGCGGTTTGCCAGCCATGGGTTCCCAATGGGTTTCCCCTTGGGTTTTGACCCACTTCGCCATGTCATTTCCATCCGCCGAGGTGTTCAGTGCCAAGGCGTACTTCGACCCCCCGCGACGCCCGCCCCTCTTGCAGCGGGCCCTCTTCCCCAGCGACGCCGCCGATGGAGACGGGGAAGACGGTGGTTGAATGGGATTATAGCGGTCATCCAAAACAAAAAGTAGATTCCTACTGAAATGGGGCGAGGGTCGTTTGTGTGATTCCTTTCTATTTTTGTTCCTACCTTTTCGGAGAGTATTACTGTATAGTTATGAAGCTATATGACAAGACATCATCACCAAACTGTCTGTTTTTGATTTGTTTTTGTTTTATGTAAATTTTATGTTGTTTGACATTTGTTCATACTGTTTCTACACGGGATTATTTTCAAAATTAACTCAGGCACATGTTTATGACAACGAGATCACGGGATAACCACTAATTAACCAGCATTGATGGAGAAGAAAGACTTAAGGAAGTGGATGGTGCGTTGGTTGATGAGCATGGTACAACCCCGGAAAGCATGTGTAGACAAACAGCAGCCTTAGTCCATGTGACATGTATATAAATGTTGTGGCCACTTGCCCAGCATGTCTCAAGTTTAAGGTTCTTACTGTGGATGGTTGCGAAATCCTGAACCAGTTGGTAACTGTTGATAACTATAAAACACTGTAAATATTGGAATTATAATTATAATGAGTTAAAGCATCTACCAACTGGGGCAGGATTTCTTCCACCCACAGTTTATTGAGTGCATTTGAGACAGGTCAAAGTGAGCGAGATACATGAAATTCAATCAAGTGCAAAGGCAAGCAAACATCGGAATTTCTTGTCAATGATCATCATGGGGTACATCACAAGATTGGTATGGCAAAAAACCGGGGATGGATTCATCAATGGGTTGGTTTACGGGAAAATCTACACCGGAAACCATGTTTTTTTTGGTTCTCCTCAAAGTATCAAATAAAAAAAAGGACGTCTCCTGATTTTAATATCATCCAGCTACTGCTCATTTGTGCTGGAGCAGTACAATACAATACACGGTTCAAGCAAGCCTCCAATGGTCGTTGTTTGCCTTTGTACCTTTGCGAATGCTTTTTTTGAATCAAACAGCATCGAAAAGAAAGCTAGCTAGCTACTTGTGGGTAATTCTCACTCATCTAAGAATCTAGCTGAGTTATGAGTTATGAGTTATGATAGAGTTCACATCATCTTCATGCCATCTTGTGGCCCCAAGATTTGGACGGCAGGAGCAGCCTCGGATAGCGATGATGAGCGGATGTCAACCATGGCTCAGGCGAGAGCGATTGGTGACTGTGCTTTTGCCGAGCTAGGCTTCCAAGAAAGTTGTTTTTTAGTAGCCACATGGCAGCATGCAAATTTACATATAGAGAGATGCTGATAGTGATGGATACAGATAGACCTATTGAAATCATCTAGGTACAGTATACTTAGATAGTTAGATATGATGCTCCCAAGAAGTTTTTTAAGAATACAAACATTACATGTTCCCTGCCGTTGCCGTTGCGCCTCAGGACTTTCTGAAGGCGGTGGAGCGACAAGACCTCCACTGTGCCGAGTTATGTGTGGCTTCCTGTGATTTTGCTACGCCGGGAAAAGCCTCTTTTTTGGAGGCATTCACAGAAGTTTCTCCCACCCAAAACATCCCAAAACCATGGGAGAGATTACCAGCCTCATGATCATTCATGATCAATACAAAGCATCAAGTCGTCTTCTCGCATGATGTGTGACTACTTTTTGCTGGCTTCGGGTAGGGTCTATACCTGGGGACGATGGAGATTCCTTAGGGCGAGCATTTTCTGGCCCGGGGTTTTTGCTGAACCACCAACTAGTTACGTGGGAAGTTTATAGCTACACACCATGGTTTAATGCGATGAAAATGGCAACAAGGAGTCATGAATTGAGTCTGAAAATGGGGAATATGCCGAAAATCCAAAAACATGCCATCTTAGTCAAACAAGCTCATAAACATGCTTAAAATAGGTGATAGGTTTTTTTCTTTTCCGGTATGCCACGGTATACCCTCTGGTAATTTAACATAGCTATTGAAAATGGCCCATAGAAATAGTTACAGTAATTTACCTATTAAATCTATTAAAGATGGTGATGTTCATTGATTTTCCATAGCAAACTGTTAGTTTACGAGAGGGTACATGCTATTTCCATATTCCCATCATTTTCCCATGGATTTTCCCATGATTTTCCCATGGATCACGGATCCTCCCCATGTGTTCTTTCCCCAAAAAACCACCTGACCCGTTGAAGCTCCGCGTGAGGTTTCGAGGGCCTGAGTCGTAGCGGGCGGGACCACCTGCAGAGGAGCCGATGCCGAGGGCGAATCCTCCGGGCCCTGGCAGAACATCATAAGAATGTTTTATGATTATATCTTATTTGTAGATATCGATAATAGCTATATATATATAACATGTATATGCATATCACTATATAAAATCTATGTGTGTAATGATATGTGTATACATATGCACATATATATATATATACATTATAATGTTTATTTAAGGGTAACGATGTTCTCAGATGTGACCCCAAGATGAGCTTTGCTCGATCACATTAACCTTGGGATCATCAAGATTCGCCGAGCTCAGGGCATTGGGGCGATCCGGGACAAATGTGGGATTCACCCAAGAGTGGGATAGTCGTAGGAGATTTTTGTTGGGAGATCTGGATTGAGAATGATTGAGATAGGGTAATCGTGGGATAATCGTGGGATAATGATAACGAAATTGGGCTAACCATGCCATAGCATGCCAGAGGTTGAAATTGGGCGTGGTCTGACTGGGCTTCATGGGATGGTGACTTTGGCATGACTATGGAGGACGTCACCTTGGCGGCCTCCCCTGACAATCTGCAACTAAACTTTGCAATAGAAGTTTGTTTGGGCTATCCCAACTATAAGTTCAACTAGCCCTAAGAGACGCCAACTATAAGTATTCTATATATAATCATATATAATCCGATATAGTGACTATTTATCCACCTATTTCGTATGATTCCAAGATTTCGCGGCCGTTAACGGCCTCGGTTTCGCATCGACTGCCAGGATCATCTCAGTGACAGATGGGGTCGGAAGCTGAGTTTGGGGTGAAACAGTGACTTACTGGTGCTTAACGCAGGGAATTTTCGGGAATGATCCCAGTCATCACTAGTAATAATATGTAAGAATCATCCCAGCAATCCCCATTCCTATCCATTCCCAAGCACCGATAAGGTGAAACATTGTTAACTATCGGGATAACTGGGCCGTAACATGATGTACTTGTAAGATAGACATAGACGGGGATGAAATTTTGAAATCCGGTAAATGAGAAAACTATGCCAGAACATGGGAAACGTAGAAACCAGAAAGGACTGTTTATTCGGGGGTTGTGCTACTTTTGGTTGGCATGTCGCCGTTGTCTGTTCAATATCGAAGTGATGCCACTTGGCTAAATGGAGATTGATCTTTCGCTGCTTGTTTCATGGGTTCCCGTATTGAATTTCTTCATGATCAGGATGGAACCGGCTCCTAGAACTTGAGCCATTGGATCATCCATAAACCATCAAATTTCTGGTTAAAATCCTCATATTTCTCGATGATTTCTCGATGATTCGGATTGTTCGGCAAATTTCATCGTTTGTTTACTGGTAAACCACCACCAGGATCCGCCAAGTTTTGTTCAGTGCTGGGGTATTGATCCACCAGAATCTGTTGAAGAGTGATCAAATGTCAGGTTTTTATTATGTCTGTTAAGTCTGTTATAGATTGTTATAGCACAACATTTTCTCACACAATACACTGTTTGTGTCCGTCAACAAAATCATTTGTTTCAGAGAAATCCATGGTGTGCACGGTGGTGTTTTGATGTGTTTTATAATTAGTTGACCCATTTTCAGCTGATCTTTGAACGAAAAATACGCTGCCTGAGGATGGAAACACGGCCCTTCACCGCTGTGTGACGGCGCTATGCGGTGCGACTTCGCCCGGCTTTCACCAGCTGAAGTTACATTGGAATTAGCTATGAAATATATTGGAAATATGGGATTTGATGGGTAATTATACGGTACATTGACGTTGTATGTAACCAGTAGAATTGGTTTGGTGGATTTGGGTTTCTGAAAAACTGGGAGGAACTTTTCGTGGGGAAATCCGGTGGTTGATCCTCACTTACCTCATTTAACTTGTCATGTTGGGGGGTAGACTCCAGCATCAGACACACCCTAATGGAGGTTCAAACAAAGAGACCAGGAGATGTCACCAACATTGGACACATTAAGTAGGATAAAACCATATATAAACCATAAATAAAGGTGTACTGATTGTACTGTTTCCCAAATGCTGGAAGTTGATCCAACGACTAACGACTTCCTTAACTTTCAGGTGAGCCCAATCGGACGTGGTTTTTGTTTCAAGACGTGATGTTCGTTTCAGGACGTGGGCCGCAATTGCAGGATGTTTGAAGGCATGTTTTCAGATCCAAGTGAACCCTTTTCCCATGGATTGATTCTAGGTGTGCAACTGACAAACTTCGCCTCGGCCTTGCTGAGGGGTGTGCAAAACCTTCATTACCGATAGGGGACGGCCCTATACCGATACATCTGTTTTGCATGAGTTGACTCGAAGTCTAAGAACGCAGAAATCTTCACTATCGATAGGGAGCGACCCTAATTTGTGCATGGCATGCAAATGAACCAGTCCGCTAATTATTCATATGTACGTAGTGTAGTCTTATAGAATAATATATGTTACTATACTCAGATTATTTCGCACAATTCTACTGGCCCATCAAATGTTACTGATTGCGTTCCCATGTTTTTTCAAAAAGAGTCTAAGATTCCCATTTCCATATATGGTCGGGCTGAATTGTAACAACGTCACTTTGACGTCACTTTGACGTCGCTGAAATGATGGTTAGTAAGTAAGGGGAATCATCCCCAAAATTTCCCAAAATTACATAAAATCACTTTATTTTAGATTTTAGATTGGTGAAATGAACCATGATTCAGCCATGTCCATGGTTCCTTGTTGTTCCATGTTTGTTGTCACAACATGTCAGGACTGTCTCCCTTTAAACTGCCGCATCCTTTGCCGTTCCTCCAGCTGGGCCCAGGGACGCGGGGCGTCCCAGGGCCGGGGAGCCCGACCTTGCCATGGTGAGACGGTGAGTCGACATCATGGTGTCCTGGCGAAGGTGCAAGTTCCTTTTGACATTTGACCTGTAACACATTAAGTCATAATATATATATATATATAGCATCATAATAAATATATATACATACTAATGTTAATAATCATAGATCTAATAATAATAATCAAATTAGATACATATGCATTGAGTTACCCATATTCAGTTATATCATATTGGGAGAGATGATCTACAGATCATATCTTTCAGACCCAATGATCTTTAGATACTATGGGATACCCGTCGTGTTCAGTTTGTGTGGGTTAGTAGGCCTCACAATACCTTACCCTCTGGTAAACTAACATAGCTATGGAAAATCACCATCTTTAAGTTCGGCATATAAATCAACTATAAATGGGGGGGTAAACATACCACAAAACTATGGACAATCATTCAGTTCGGTAAATCAACTATTTCTATGGGCCATGTTTAATAGCAAACTGTAACAAATTACCAGACTATGGGCCATTTTCAATAGCAAACTGTTAATCATTACCAGAGGGTACATTTGATTGAAGGTTTAATACATTTGTTATGATCATCGTCAACAGCTCAACTGAAAACTTTGCAGAAGTTGCTTCCTGAGGGGCTTTTTACCCCAATTTCTCCAACATCCAGGAGACCCACACCCTTCAGTGTAAAGGAAATCAGGATGATGCTGATGATGAGGATGAGGATGACGGTATGCCCCATTTGGTCATGAACAGCCACTCATGGTGTTATTTTGGCTAGAAGAGAGGCCCATTTGGCCCATTTATGATGCAATGCCAAGGTCTTGACAGAGGTTTGGGTCGAGTTGAAGACTGAGACTTGGGGTCTTTAGCGTGGAAAGGTGGTGCAAGCACTTGTGTATAGTGAGACCCGTGGACTTTTCAAGAGGAACACGTGTAATTCATGGTTAAAATTGGGATCATCAGGATCATCATCATCATCATCATCACCATCACCATCACCATCAACATCAACATCATCATCACCATCATCATCATCATCACCATCATCATCATCATCATCGTCGTCGTCGTCGTCGTCGTCATCGTCATCATCATCATTATCATCATCATCCTCCTCGTTCTCGTTGTCGTCGTCGTCGTCGTCGTCGTCGTCGTCGTTTTCATCGTCATCATCATCATCGTCGTCATCATCATCATCACCATCATCATCATCATCATCGTCAATCATGATCATCATGATCATCATCACCATCATCATCATGATTATGAATCCTCATCATGAATCATCATCACCATCATCATCATCATGAATCATCATCGCCATCATCACCATCATCATGAATCATCATCATTCATCATCATGAATCACCACCACCATCATCACCACCATCATATCATCATCATTATCACTATCATCATTATCATCATCTTCACCATCATCACCATCATCATCATCACCATCATCATCATCATCACCATTGTCACCATCATCATCATCATCACCACCATCATCATCACCATCATCACCATCATCATGAATCATCATCATTCATCATCATGAATCACCACCGCCATCATCACCACCATCATCATTATCACCATCATCATTATCATCATCTTCACCATCATCACCATCATCACCATCATCATCACCATCATCGCCACCATCATCATCATCATCATCACCATCATCATCATCACCACCATCATCATCACCACCATCATCATCACCACCACCATCATCATCATGAATCATCATGATTTTGGATTTGCTGGGACATAGTATGGAACACTGCTCAAGTGATTGGGGATTCTTTTTGCTGGAACTGCTGGCAGCGAGAGAGATCTGAGAGATCACCAGATTTGCTCCGTAGCCATTCGCCCTGAACTCCCCAAGAGAACAGAATAAATTACGCCTTTAACTGTCAACAGCTCAATCATTGGGTTTATGTGGGCTTCAAAACTCAAACAGGGACTTAAGTTAAACATGTTTCATGTGAGGTGTTTTCTCAAAATGAGAAACATGGAAAACAACAGACCTCACACAAATGAGCACAAACGATTACAAAGCAACTTGGTGCAAGTTGGTGGTTTTTACCCCTCGTTTCCATTTGCACCAGCTCTGGTTCCGGTTGTTTGTTCCAAGGGACTTCCCCAAGGGCCGTAGATTGTCACTGTGGATGCTACCCTCCTCAAGTAAACTAACATCTTCGTTTGATCGAAAAACACCATTTGTCCAGCAAACATATCATTTGAAGACGGTGGATTCAACATCAATTCCGAGTGATAACTGTTATTTGATTTGCCATTAACTATGGAGGGCCAATCATTCAAAACCAAACTTGGATCCATTGAATTGATGGCCATGGGGGGCCCAATGATGGGACCTTCATTTTATGTCATGTCCATTATCTTCCCATTCCTTTGGGGGTTCATTCCCTAGAAATTCCACCACTCGACGTTGCATGGAATTTGCAGCGTCTTAGGATGATAGCCGCGTATATTTTTGGAACCGACGCGACAACTCCAGAGCGCCTTGGATGCCTTGGCCGGAGACTCCAGAGATTTTTCACGATGTTTGCGATGGAAAATAACACAATTTATTGGATGATCTGTGACACACCTATTAAAATGCTGATTTTCCATAGCAAAGTGTGAGTTCTTATTGGAGGGTTAAACGGTTCAAACATGCCACATGGGTTAGATCGCCTGTGCCCAACAATGTTGCCATGTTGCATCTGGCAGGCCTGGACTTTACCGGAAGGTCAAGAGGCCAAATGGATTGGAGAGAAAACTGCAGATGGCCGTACCTACTACTGGAGTCGCAAGAGTTGCTCTGGCAAGACGCTGTGTGCCGTGCAGAATGGACTTGGAATCCCCCAATTTCAAACAGTTTTGGGGGTCTTGGTACTAGAATGTACTAGATATATTTGAAGTCAACAGGGGATTCCTCGCTGCGATGATTTGTTTTTTTGTGAAAATCAGTGCGTGTCTTCAAAGAATGAGTCTCGCTTACAGTAAAAATATGGTACATGAACATACTTGACTATCATGGAGAGATCGATTCTTGAAACCACCTTGTTTTGACCATGGTTTTCCACGACATCCGCCACAACCTCACCTGGGCCTCAGCCATTCATGGGATTTGCGACTTTCAAATCCATTCAAATCCGATAGCATCGCAAAATGCGGATATCGAAAATTGCAGTTGCAAATCCCAACCATTCACATTACTCTTACTGCAGGTTAACTTATATGCTATAATTTAATTATCTATAACTATACATGCAATGCGATATACGGAATTATATAGAAAAACTTGAACATAATTGTTCACGATGTTCGCCACAGAAAGCCTTGCCGCTGGGGTTGGAGATGTTCTTTTGTCCCCCTTTTTGTTGGACCTCTCCAAGCAAGGTAAAGAGACGGTGTGGGTCTTGCCCGCCTTGGAGCCTGAGAAAAAGGAGGCTCATCATGGCTCATCCCAGGGCTGTCCTCAGATTTTCTGATTGTTTTGGCATTCAAATTAGATGTGTTTCCCCACTACCTCAGTACACAGTAACGAATTTTTAGCTGTTTTTGCAAAGAAACCTGGTGGCTTACCTTTCCGTCAGCCTGGATAGACCTTGGTCGCCCAGGAATAGGCCTCTCTGGTTTGGCTGGGTGCGGTGCTGATAAGCTCATAGGCTGCTTAAATCGATTGGTTTCAACACACAACTCATGTGTTTTAGATGGGTTCCTATCTCCAAAATTTGTTGGGGAGAGAGAGAGAGAGAGAGAGTTGGAGTAAGTGAACAGAAGTATATAGCCCAAAAAATACGCAACATCATGGTAGTTATGATAAACCTACAAGGTGGTGCCTTCCCCAGTTATGCTGGTTTACCTTCTTAAACCACCAACATACCAGTGAATCAAACCAGCTTTGCTAACTAAATCCCATGAAACCTCATTAAACCCCACTACTTCTCATTAAACCCCATTAATTCCCATGAAATCAGCATGTTTTGCTGGAAAACATCCCTCTATGGCTTGAGTCAGCAGGCACAGCCCCAGGAGCCAGAAGCAAGCCCTGCACCCAAGGGAGCCTTGGCATCCCTGCTGAGGGGCGAGAAGCCCAAGGAGTCTTCGGAGCGAGATTCTTCGTGTCGGCTTCGATTGGATTTATACTTGGATTTGATGGGATGTAATGGGGATGCATTTAAATGGGATTTGATGTGGGGTGTAATGGCACTTTACTAGTCAACAAACATGATATTTGTAGTTAACTGTATTTGGAAACGGGGGTGTCCTGAAAATCCTGAAATTGCCATTCTATGCCCTATTTTCATTCACCCATAAATAGTTGCTGTTTCCGATTGGCTGAAGGATGTTGTTCCAAGTGATCCAGGTTTTGATGGATAAGATATGATAAGATTCTGGGTAAATTATAACGACATCACTACGACCTCACGATAATCATGAATCATGGTTAATAAGGGGAATCAGCCCCAAATGGCCTTAATTCAGGTTAGATAGGTTAGTGAAATATTATAATTTTCCCATATATAAATTTATAAACTTATATTAATATATATATAGATATAATTTAGCAAATGTAATTCAAAAGACATGCGCTAGAAAACCTGGTTTGCATGTATTTAGAATCTAGCTAATATATAATCTGGATGGAGTCTGAAGTCATAGAATTCCCCTGAATCACAGGAGGAAGAAGAGAAGGAAACTTCTCCAGAAGAGCTCAAAAAGTGGCTGGGCAGTGCAGCCATTTGGGGGCCCATTTTCTGGAGGTCCATGTTGCATGTCAGTTTCGTAGATGCGGATTTCTGTGACTTGATTCGGGGGGTTGCTGATTAGTGACATACTTCATTTAGTTGGATTTAGATTTCACTTGTTTGGTTCTTAACTGTTTGTTCTTAATTTGAAATGCTCTCTTATGTTTCATGCGCAAAAGGTTTTTTCTCTGGCACCCTGCCCTAAACAAATAGCAGTACATTTAATTTAGAAGGGGGAACACTTCTACGATTTATTGTGCGTTTGGGATTAACTCAAAGATCATTCCCAATGATGGGCCATCTCAGTAGCCATGGGATTTTCAATCATCCCAGGCCCATTAAGGCCCAAAGATGAAGCTCCCACCCAGCTCCGCGCACTGCGCACCGTGCTTATCCGTGTTTCCTAGGCAGCAGCAAGCGCTCCAAGAGGCCTTGCTCAACTCTCTGCCCGGTGATGAACAGCCGAAGTCGGGGGGCAAAGACGGGTTTACGGAAACCGGAAGGAACCGGCTGGAAACGCCCCAAAAAAAGACCATACTCGGTGGATCTTGGTGGTTTATAACTGAACTAGGATAGATATGATAGAACTAGGTTGGCTAAGTTGGTGGAATTGGCATGTACAGTTAGCTAAGGTACGAGATGGTTCACCCTACCATAGGCTTTAGTAAGGGCTACTTCCCCAACTCATGGGGTTGTACCCGAAAGCCAGCCTGAGTGAAACATGAGAACGTCCAGTTTTTAAAGTGGCCTCCCAAAAACAAAGCACACCATATGATTTCAGGTTCACCAAAATATTATGCTTGGATCATCAGATCATGCCACGGATCGTCAGTGGTTAGTCACCTGATCAAGACAAAATCCACAAGACACTCCGGTTGATGTGGGGGGTCTAAAGACACTGATTTCAACCGTTCATGTTCTCAATCAATTCATCGAGCATCATTTTTTCTGGTTTAATCAAGTTTAATTCGGAAGTGAACACGGGTTTAGTCCCCATTTTGGTTGGTAATTATAAAATCCGCGGGTTCAGACAACCCAGTTTGATTTCTCGCTCCACTGGCTGTTTTTTCTTCCCAAGGCACGAACGCCAAACCTCCCCGGAGCCGAGCCTTAACTCCGATGCGGCGGCAGCGGCTCCGGAGGCACTTCAACATGCCATCAGGTGGTTATGGGTCACTTCCAGATCATGAATGTATTATTTAAATTATATATATATAATCACATATAATTCTATAGATATACACATATATATATATAATCACACACACATATATGTATATATTATATACACGTACCCATAAATTCCATAAATCCGTTTACACAGTACACACCTTACTTGCCTTAGGCCCCGCTGAACTTTTTTTCAGAAGGTGATGGAGAGAGATGTTCACATTTTTGTTTACACATACACAAGTATGATATATGCAAGAACGTATGTACAGATATGTACAGATGTATGTATACCTGCTTGCCGCCGTCACTACATGGTTGTAGTGTCAGCGCCCAGCTATGCCAGGCAAAGGAACCAGAGAAGGATGGCCAGGCATGGGCTCTGTGGTCATGGTGAAATTGTAGCGTTTCTTTTGTCATTTGTCTAGCAGATGATTTTCATCCAACTATTGACAATTACTTTAGTTCATTATGTTTTCTGTCGGCCATTCCAAAAAGGTGGTACCCCCCAGTCATGGTTGTTGGTTTAAAAACGCCAACATCGATAGATCTATCTATCCTAGACCGCCATACTTGACCTAGTTATAAACGGACTTATCCAACTAAATCCCATTACACCCCATGTCAAGCCCTTAATTCCTATGAAATTCCATGAACATCTGATTAAATCCCAGCTATAAACTAACTTTGATTACTTGGTTGGTAGCAGTTAATAGCTGCTAAACCCGAAACCGCAATAAATCACAATCAAATCACAATCAAACCTCATTAACCCATTAAACCCAGAACCTCTTGGGGCACCACCAAACTTAGCGGTTCCAGGCAGAAAGGGCCGCCGCGGCCACTACGGCCGCAACGGCCGCCGCGGCGACGGCCAACGCCAACTTCGGTGCAGGCGCGGGTGCAACAGGGTGATGTGGATTTTTCGGCGATTTAAAGTCGGATTTAGTGTGATTTAATGGGATTTGATGGGATTTACATGGGATTTTATGGGATTCTGTGGGATTGAATGGATTGAATGGATTTAAATTGGATTTAATGGGATTTGATGGTTTCAAGCCGACTGATTCCGAGCAGACCAAAAAGAGCGATGGCTGCACCGGCATCTTCCGAAGTACCAGCGGTCGATGAGCCAGAACCGCCGAAGGTGAAGATCTCAGACGATCATCCGGACATGCGCTGCTTAATTCCCTGGACGAAATTGGGGTTTGAGAGCGAGAATGTAGATTCGATTGGGGCACTCACAATTCTGATTTCATTCAATGGAGAGTGGGCACTCAACAAGATATTAGCTTCGCATCGTGTCCGCGGGACTTTTTCAAGAAGCATGCCCACGGCAATTGCCATTGCCTACCTCCGAAGTTTTGTCAAGTCGTTGGGTTATGAACCTGTCGACCAGGTGGCTTGCACCACGCAGACGATTCAAGTGGACCAAAGCTCCCCTTTGTCACCAGCCGAATTTGATAAGTTTAGATGAAGGAAGCGCATGCTAAAAGGATCGAGCGAAAATTGCGAGAGCAGGCCCAGAGGACACGAGGACGAGGACCAAGGAGAAGATCCTGGAGCTATAAGCTTAAGGCTGAAGGCTTGTTCTTTATCAAGGAGCTGGGGGAAAACAAATCAGGATTTAATGTAGTTCAATAGGATTCAATGGAATTTTATGGGCTTGAATGGGATTTGATAGGGCTTAGTGGGATTGAATATCATATTTTAGGGGATTGAACTTGGATTTAATAGTTTTTTTTAATGGATTTAATGGAATAAATATATATATAATATCGACTACAATTGATTGGTTTAAGGGAGAATCTACAGAAAACTTCCATATTTGAAGGAAAAAACATGGTTTCTGGTTAAGAGTTTCCCTTAAACCAACCCATTTGAGAATAAACGCATATAAAGACAATGAGTTGTAAGTGTCCTATTTTTTCACACCACCTTAACAAGCCCTGAAAGAATCATTGCAGGAAATTGCAACTTATGGAATGCATATATCTGGCAGAATATTGGAACAATACCCTCCAGTAGTCAAGCATGACAATTTGGAAATCCACTAAAAATGAAGGCTTCATTGGGAAACTCATCTATAACGGGTGACTTTCCAGGAAGCGGTGTTTGACCGAGGGTAAGGTAAAACATGGGGTTTCTTTTGAATCGCATGAATGATGGAACACGTAACATGTGGTGGTTTGTCATAATTTCCGAACTTGAATTGCACTGTTGCCATTTTCTGACACACACCTACTACACCCATGTATACGTTTATATATATAAATATTATTTGATGGAGGTTCATGTGTTAATTCACGGAAGATAGATGAACTTGATTTGGATATCACGGGATCATTACAATAAACATAAATAAACTGTCCCTGGTTACAGCGGTTTTCTGACAATCCCAACATATCCGCTGAACCGTCGCTTCAGACCAAGATGATCCTCGTCCCCTTTGTGCTGATGACTTCCATAGATCCATGTGGCCAAGTACCCTATGGATCCAAGTACCTTCTTAAGAAGTGTTTGGGGTATAATTTACTATAATTTGGAGGGTTAAGTACCTTCTCAGACATTGTTTGGATCCATAGGGATATATGACATGGAACCCCAAAGCCCCAAAGATGGGTTTTGAATATCATTGTCGTGTTCAAAGCGGCATTTCGTTGGGCTGTCATGCTAGTTTTCTGGCGTGTGCCTATTTGTGTTTTGTGTAAAATTTGAGCAACATGTGTTTTGACATCCATGGGCTGGCTCTAATTACCAAGAAACACAAAATTGCAGGGTAGGGTCCAAAGCCCTTGGTCTCCCCAGTAAGAGCTGCTAATGTTTGATCGTTTTTGGTGTTTCGGGTACCCCCGTATCCTATTACTATCATTTTCGCGATGAACATGGCTATAAATTGGGCAAACCCATTTTCAGACATCACATTTATAGCATTTTATAGCCACATTTATAGCATTTTATAGCCTTATAGCATTGATCATGGCGGCCTCGTTGACTCAGGTGTTAACCCCCTTGCCATGGGCGGGATGGATCCCATGCAGGTGCCTGGACCATGGCAATCTACCCACCGGATATATACCATTATATACCATTGTTATGGGTATAATGTGTCATGGGTTACCCTCTGGTAAACGTTAACAAAAAACTATGGGAAGATCCACCATGCTATTAATGGGAAAATCAAGTATAAATGGCCATGTTCAATAGCGAACTGTGAAATTACCAGAGGGTTATATCGATCTTACATCATTATAATATGTTACAATACCCTCCCGCAATACCCTCGGGTAATTTAACAATGTAAGATAGCTATGGGAACCATGGCCTATTTAGTTCGATGAGGTACCTATTAAACCACATAAAACATTATTAAACCGGGTGATGTTCCATACCAAACTGTCAGTTCGCCGGGCGAAGAACCATGCACTGCCCACCCCCTCCGTAAGGGTGTCTCAGGGGTTAGCCATGGTTAGCCCAAGACCTATGGCCTCAATAGCTGGATAAGTTTGGGGGCTTAGATGTTCAGCATAGAATCATTTGGCAACACCAGAGGAGTGGCAAGCGCAGTATGGCAAAGAGCTGTGGATTTGTTCTTTCCAACATGAGACTATCATAGATTATCATAGATGTTCATGGATTATCATAGATCATCATATAGATTATCATAGATTATCCAGGTTATATCCAGGTTATCAACATCCACTTGGGGATGGTTTATTCGATCAATCGCCTCGAACTCAAACCAGAGTGGCAGACCGAAACCGGGCCGACCTCACCTTTTTTTTCGGAAACCGGGCGGTTGGACACCGGGCGGAATGTATCATAAACATAGTGATGACAAATATCCCATCGAACCTTAGTGTGGATACAGAATGTTCACCATCTATGAGTTGGTGTCAAGTTGGTGTGTGATGGTTGTATTTTCTTCTACCCACCATCTACAGCTATGGCTTTATGGTCGACAAGGCTGAACCACCAACACTGACATAGATAACTACAACCTCTTGGGTTTTCCCTGCATTTTCCTTTGCTTGTCCATAGGGGTTTTCCCATAAATGAATGGGTTATTAACTCATAATCCTGTCTGGGCCATGTGTGACTTGGCGCAGTTGCAGTCGATGGCAGATTCAGCCTTGCCCTATGTGGTTCACTGGGCACATGATGATTCCAACAAAGCACAACTCAAAGTCGCGATGGCTGGGGCTGCCGCGGCTGCATTCACCATTGGCTCCCGTTTTCAGTGGGCCATTCTCACAGTGCTTTGTTCGTCGGGGGCTCGTACGGTCATCACTGAGCCTACGGCTGTGGCTGATTTGATGCCAGCCAACTGGATAGTCCATAGACCGTATCTTTCGTCCGTGGTCACCTACTGAGTTTGCCAGCCGCCAAGGCACACCTTTGGCTGTTCCAATTATCTGCTGCCCTATCAGTGGTTGCAGCATAGATTGGGGAGCACCCTCATCTCCGCAGAGGTTAGAGCGGTGTTCAGGAATATCAAGGTGGCTATCTTCGACATCACCCAGTTACTAACCACTTACTGTACCAAGTGAGATGATCCTCCAAGATCCTCCAAGTAGTTTGGGCGCCCCATCGAATTCCCTATGAATTTTGCCCGGTTTTTCTAGTGGCCTGCCATAATTTCCGCTTCATTTTCCATGATTTTCAGAGGGCCATGGGTGCAGAACCCCTATGAGGCCATGATGATGGCCCAGATGGGCATGGCACCAGGCTGCCCAGCCCTGCCTGGTTTGATGATGCCGGGCCTGGGAGGCGGGAAACCGGTGGCATGGGAAGGACGGCAGTCCTTTAAGGCCTTGACGGTGTGGAGGAACCAGAAAATATCGGATACCCTCTGGTTATGTAAAAATAGCTATTGAAAATGGTGATTTATAGTGGATTTGCCCATTGAACATGGTGATTTTCCATAGTTATGTTAGTTTACCAGAGGGTAACATGATATAAAATGAATGTGAATGTAGCAGGTGAAGATGATTGAGCAACATATATGGAATTGTGGATGGATTAAAAGATATGGATTTAATAAACGTGATTTAACCATTAACATACGGGACAACCATAATCATGATTGCTGATGTGGTTGCCCTCATGAGTTAAATTGCAAAATATCATCATATCCCCGACTCCTTTGAAGTGGATTTTGACCTTAGATCTAGATGTTGATCCCATTCAGTTGGTGCTTTCAACATGCTTTGGGCCATCCAGAAACGGCTCAGAGCGACCGAGCGACCGCGCCTTACGCAGGCTTGCCTATGCCTGGGATGATGCCAGGTTTGCCAGGTGCGGGTGGCCAGATGGGTTGCTAGGCGGTCTCGATTGGCATTGGATTGAATATTGCGTGTCTTGAATTTGGCTTCCTATTCAAGTGTCCAAGTTTCGTTCAAGTCATGATCTTTGAATCGAGTGCTGCCTGTGGACTTCCCCACAGTCCGTGATAGGCTGGTCAGAAAGGTTGCTTATAGATGCTTATAGTCTTATAGATGCTTACAGCTTATGGAAATCAACATGTGGGAGCCACACAGGGCCAAAGTTCAAAGGTTTGGTCGGATTTAGGAAGCAAAGAAATCACTTTTGGGCATTTTAGGGTTTTGTCCCATGGTGAGTTATGCAAGAATCGCCATAAAAATCACCCAGCCAGGTGTGATGCCGGGCATGCCTGGCATGCCATCGACGATGCCGAGCACCATGCCTGGTATGCCCCCAATGGCGTCCATGACGGGCATGGCGCAGATGCCAGGCCAAGAATAGGGGGATTAGTCACTAGGGTTTAATTGCTGTTATATATAATTATATATATATATATATGTAGATATATAGACATCGGATTTGTAATAATATTGTTTTTGTGTTGGCCATAAATCTGGGAATATCTTAATCAGCCAAGAGTCCAATCTTACGCAGTGTATATAATCTCGCCCATGACATGGCAAAATCATATATTGATATATGTGTATATATATGTATAATGACCCATGCCTTAAGAAATTATTCCAGGGTATCAACTAGGTTATGGAATAATTTCTTTTGGAATAATTTTCAAGGAATAATTTTTGAGGGTGGTAGGTATACGATTATGCATGTTGGAATTTGAAAATCATGATCCAGCCCGTCAAGATACCCCGGAATAATTAGGTTTTGGAATAATTTTTGGTAATTAAAAACATCTTAAAACATCTTGAAG
>Ga0126342_10002178_pt1 | contig 29893 bp, 33 predicted proteins | sample Cyp1metagenome_FD_92528 | JGI IMG/M metagenome (GOLD analysis project Ga0126342, IMG submission 92528) | Coral microbial communities from Lord Howe Island, Old Settlement Bay, Australia - Cyphastrea 1 metagenome | ecosystem: Host-associated > Invertebrates > Cnidaria > Coral ...
CTTCTGTGGGTCCCTTTGCAAGTTCCTGTCCCCCAGGATATTTTGTGAGAAGAAGACCCTCCAGCAAGGGTTTGAGGCCGAAAAGTTAAGAGGTGCTAAGTATTCCAGTGCCTCCCTCCAACAGGTACGCTTTGCGGTGAGATTGGGACGCTGTAGCTGCCTAATCTGAGAAGTTTGGCCCTGATGCGAAGTGGCCGCGCTCATCGTAGATGCGTTTCTTCCCCCAGACGACAACGAGGAACGGTAGTAATTTCGCTAGTAGTTTCGCTATCATGCAACTCGCAGCTTCCAGTCTTTGCTTTGCATCCATGTGGCCAGTGTGATGGAGTCATCATAAACCTTGTGTTGAAGGACTTCCCTACCCTTGAAGTCAAGACCCCCTGCTGCAAAAGTGAAGCTGCAGCACTGTGCTCAAGTCATGGGGTGTAGATCCTTGTAGGAATCTTGTAGAACTTTCAGCCTTGCTGTGAAGGGCTTTCGGTTGACAGGTCCAAGGTTGGCAGAAGGGACAACAAAGACGCAGGGATGTGCTGGAAAGCCAGGGACAGTATGAGGTATGCCAGGTATGCGAAGAGAACCGTCTCAAAACTCCTGGCGTACAAAACTTGCAAAGATTGAGTTCAGCAGATGATTTTCCACTTGTTGTTCTTGTAGGCCCAACCTTTGGTCTGGGCTGAGAGACTTGAAACGGAACCCAAACAGGTGAAACCCAGGCAGAGGCATGTTTTGCGAACACTATTTGAATTTCCAATGGCTCAAGGGTTTCAATTTCAATCCTTTTCAAGGTCGTATTTGCAGACCCGTGTTTCTTTTTGGTACCAGACACAATTGCGCATGCCCGTTGGTTTTAAATGATGCGAAAAGTTTTTGTTGAAGCTCAGGGCTGTACTTTGAAATCCAAACTGCCCTATGGTCATGGCAGCGGCGGTCATCACCTCACAATCACAGTGGCAGCGGCTTCCCATGATTCAACTGTTTGAATCTGCTCCCCCAATATTGCCAACCCATTTCCCTCTTTGTTGGCAACCCATCTTCTTGGTTGAGATGATATCCAACTTGTCGCGGGATGCACAGAAAAACTATTGAGAAGTTGCAGCAACCGTGCCAGTTGAGAATGTTGAAATGGATTCCCAGTTGGATTCCTGCCAAAGGATCTATGCTGAAATTACATCGTGCCCTTGGTGCCCTTGGTGCCCTTGGTGCCCTTTGCCTGCTTGATCCGAGTCCATGCACGCTTAAGTCCTTTGCATCCGTCTTGTGTCAGCGGAGAGTGCAGAAAAGGCGCTGCGTAAAGGGAAGAGCCGGGCAGATGTGTAACGCTGGAGACTGAGTGTGGTCTCAAGAGTAGTTGGGAGGACAAATGCTGTTCCTGGGGATGGCACACAACTAGCAGCATGATTTCTGTAGTGGTGAGCCTGAGTAGATTACGTTCAACTCCTGATTGTGTACAACCTATAAGATGCTCGAAGATGCTGTCATGTGACTTGTAATCCTGAGCTCCAAGCCTGCACCCTCACAGCTTGTCAGCTTGATCAACAAAAATCATTGGAAAAATCATTGGAAGCACATTGAAACCTAAATCCGCGAGGGAAGCAGCATACAGTGCGTGAATGCTTATGGATGCTTATGGATGCTTATGGTGTTTTCATGTTTTTTTTCAAACAGATCTGATCTTAGTATTAAGCACTAAATCTGTCTTGCCCTTTTTTTGTTGCCCTTGCTGTGATTTTGCACTGCCCCATGTTTTGAAACTTCACAGCTTCGCAACCTCGAAGTTCTGGAAACCAAGGCCGAACGTCATGGATGTCGCTTCGCCATGGCGTTTTCCCGCGCTTCCATTTCCAAAGCTAGCGCCGGGAAGTGCCATGACGAACCATCCGTCACTGCGCATGAACACCGGGCTGCCAGGAGAAAAGGGCTGCGCTGGCACCAGTGACAAGTCCCTTAGAACGTTGATCTTGTTTTAAGCTTTGAGAAAAAGAACGCATTTGAGTTGGTCCTCTGGCCTTCACATCCGGGGATGCCAGGAGTAGCAGGAGTTGCAGCTGTGGTGTCTTTAAGGTCTTGCGGCCGCTTGGCTCAGTTGAGAATTTACAAGATTGAAGTTGCCTGCTGTTGGAGGCTGTAGTGGCAACGTTTCCTTTTTTTTTTCCTTCTTTTTTTCCCTCTTTTCTTTTCCTGTGTTTGGGTATTTGGGTGGTGACGGCAACGTGGCGGTCCTCGGTTGTCTTCATCTTCTGACTTGACCTGGTTGCCGACAATGTCGCTGAAGCGGCTAAGGCAAGCGAAAACCTATAGCGATGCGAGGTGTTCAGTACAGAAGCTTGGCCTTACACAGATGAAGATAAACAATTGCCGCCAACACGCCAGGTGGTGCCTTCATGTGTCAAACACAGCTGAACTTGATGCTTTAGGAATAAATGCTTGAGATACAGGTAGGCTAAGGCGCGTCGGCTCTAAGATGATTTGTTTCAGCTCTTTTACTGGTGGTCCACCTATCATTGGCGTAGAGCAGGGAGGTGCATTATGTCCATGGTCGGTTAAAACGAAGAAGTTGAACTGTGTGTCTTTCTACGTACACATTCAATATACACAAGCCAATGTTTCTATTTACATATAACTACATATATACATATACAATCATATACAGTTCATACACACACACATATATGTGTATATATATATATATAGTATTATATAATTTGTGATCTATCAAAATCTATCATTTTCTTCTTTATGCCAAACGCATCTAAATCAATTCGTTCGCGGGTAAGTCCAGGGGAGACACGCCTGTTTGGGAGGTGCCATGGTAGCCGTTCATTTTTACATCCCTCCTTGACATCCTTGCTTTCTCTGGTCGCCGATTTCTGTGCATCTTCACAATCTTCACATCTCTTTTCTTGCCATGCCTTTCTCTTGACACCTCTGCTTGTAAGCTCTTGCACTTGACATAGCTTTCCCATGACACTGCAGTCTAGCAGACCCGTTTCTCTGAGCAGGTCTTTCTCTTGCCACGCCTGTCTCCTGACATGCCTTGAAATCTCTTTCCTTTTCTTGACATCCCTTCACCATTGTTCCACAAACTTCACATCTAACACCGTGCATTTCAGCCCTGAAAAGGAAATTTCTTTCCCTGTAACTTGGTGATCTGCTTCCCCTTCAAGAACACCCAGCATGCCCCCAACATGGCCCCAGCTGGCCTCATGGCTCAACATGGCCCCAAAATAACGAGGCCCAAGATAGCCCAGATAGCCCCATGGCTCAACCTGGGCCAACGCCACCCAACAAAGCATCAGCTTGACTTCACGAGCTCCAGAATTTCCCCAACTTGGCCCCAAGTCTGGGACCATTGTGGAGCTATGTTGAGCCGAATGGTACATAACCATGCACGACACGGTACATAGGGATTGGGCCATGTATACTATGTTGTATTTATGATACTATTCTAAATTACGTTCAACTCGAGTAGATGAACGAATATTGTATTATATTAAAGCATGGTATATGATGTTAAATCATCGTTTCTATTTCGAAGTATTTGTATTATACTATATTACATTATGTTTTATACTACATCTTGCTTTACATTCCAATTCATTACGTTACATTACATCACATAATATCGAGTTTCATTTTTAAACCACACACTATTGTCTATTTTGAGTATTATATATTGAATCATTCTTGAACACTTTTGCCAATATGCTTTGGTATTTTACATTAGATTTTCTTTTTATAGTAGCAACTTGTACAATACTATGCTATGGTTTACTGTGCCGTACCATACCATACCATGCCATACTATACTTTGCTATGCCATATTGTTTTACTATTGTCATATTTTCTACCATTTATGTTACATGGTATTCTTTTATGCTAGTGTTGTATTTTTTGAGATTATAACCATTTATTTTGAAGAATATTAAAATATAGTGTGGTATACTAGGCAAATGATTTTTTGCTCTATTATATCACATTTTCGTGTTTTTTTTAACCATTCAATATTAGATAAAAATAGCTCGACCGTCTATGGCATCCACATCTGGCACATTCCAGTGCCACATCCGTTTTCATAGGCGGTCGCGGTCGTTTTTGTTGCTCAGGTGATCGTCTCTCAATGGGTGGGCGGCCAGCTTCTTTGTGGTCCCCTGGCAGTGGTGGAGAAGAACTGCCGCTGAACCGCAGAGATCACCAGGATTCCAAGTGAGTTTCTCGTTTCATCGCCGTTTCATCATTTGGGCATATGAAGTTTTCGAAGCATTCGCATGTGCAAGGTTTCAACATTATTTTTTGATACAATTTGAACATTTGGAGTCCCCAAATTCCAACTGCAGGTATAGAAACAGGAAATCATGGCAGGTTCTTTTTTTTCGGGAAATGATAAGGTTTGTTGTACGAGGTCCTCGTATCGTTATACCTTCAGCACTCGCAAATTGGCTCTCAGCACGTTGGGAGCCTCGGACCCAAATCTTCTGTGGGCCAGGGTAGTTGTCTCACATCAAGTGACACCAGATATCCTGACAAATTCCTGACATATCCTGATCTACTTGGGAATATTCGACGTGATTTCTCGATGCCTGCACTCTGACATGGGAGGCTTTCCACTGGGCTCTAAGTTGGAGATCGAACTCCCACGCGAGTTGCTCAATATGGAGGTGCTCAGCATCAATTTTTTCGTTTCAACAAAACGTATAGAGACATATAGAGACTATAGAGATGTATTGAGTCTATAGAGATGGTCGACCGCGGTCGACATTCCAAAACGCCAGGTGCCTGTGGTGCAGTCTCGTTGCTCGGCCAAGTTTGGCAGCACTGATGAGTGCAACCATGTCATCCATTGTCCATGCAAATGAGTGACATGAGAAACGCTTCGTTATCCATCAGTTCCAGTTTTTCAAAACTTAACTAATTCAAACCTATTTTCATATTAATTCAAAACAAGTTCAACATTCTTCTCTGTATCGACATTTTTCAGCTGAGCGATTGAAGGTGCCGTGGTCTTGGTCCACGGTCTGCTCTGCTCCCGTTTGGACATGGCACACTTTGCGGAGGAGTTGGTGCTGCGGGGATTCACCGTTTTGGCGCCAGCAACTTGGTGCACAGCTAACGACGTGAATCGCTTCAACCACGGGAAACTCACGCCTTGAAACGCCTTGAGATGCCTTGAGTCACATAGAAAATTGGGAAAGAATTGGGATAAGGCGGACCATCTCCAAAGTTTCTTTGCAAAGCAGATCTTGTTGTCTATTTGGATCCGAAACGCAGATAGTGAAGACACGGACGTTTACACAGTTACCGCAGAACAGAAATGCCAAATCACCATGGGATTCTCTTGTGGGGCTCATGAAGACTTCAGCAAAAGGTCATGAGGGCTAAGCGGCTAGACTTGAATTTATGCCCAGCTTGCCTGGTTTTCTCAAAGGATTCAACCTGCGCCTTCCAGAGCTGCAAAAAGTGGACTGAACAGCAAGTTTCGGGGAAGAATTACATAGAATTACTGCATGTTACTGCAGTATCCACTTTCCGCCCAGCTGACAGATGCTGAACAACTTTGTCCACCTTTTGGACCAAGGAAATGGACGATTCCGTCAGTCACGAGACCCAGCTGCAATAAAGTTCCGTGTGGCATTTGTCAGCGCCCAAACCAAATGATTCATACTAGGGCTGTTCGAGGGCATATTTGCTACTTACGGAAAATCAATAGGGAATAGTTTTTTGTTGCCAAATGTAAAGCTCTCCCAAAACGACAATTCTGGGAGCTGTGCTTCATGCTTCATTATGCTTCATGCGTATTTCTGAATATATTCATACGTATTCTTTCGCATTTAGTTTAGCTCAGTTTGGATCAAGAGTCACAACTACCTTCCCTGTACGCTTCGCTGTACGTCACCATGTTTCAGGAGGATGGCGTGGTGCCGGGTGGCTTTGTGGGTTCGCTGTTGGCACGAGAAGAGGCGGAAGAACGACGGCTCCAAGTCCTACAGGACCCATGGGAGAGCAGAAAACATATCAACCTTGGGATCCATTTGTGTTACAATTCGGACATCTTGAAACATCAATTTGATATCGATCTTGAAACATGTCTTCGAGTGCTTCGATCGATCCATTCGATGATTTCTATGTATTCCAGATGCTGCAAGCTTCTTGTGGTAGCTCTTCTCAGAGTGACCGTGCGCCAAGAGGACTGTGTGGATTGGTTACGGCAACACGGTGCCAAAGATGTTGGTTTGGTGGGCCATTCGCGCGGTGGCGTCACCATCTCCCAGTTGGAAGGGGACTTTTGCCGAGTCACTTGGATGACTTGGATTCTGAAGGCGATGGTTTTGGCGGAGTTTAGAGACCCCATTCACCCCATTCGGATTTGAGGTGAACATCGCTGGATTTCAACCACCTCCAGTCGATCCTGAAGATACATTCAGAAAAGGAGCGGAAGGACCCATGCTGATCATTTGTGGTGCCGAAGACGAGATTTGTACTCGCCCTCCATTGTCGATGGACTATGCTGCATGGATGCAATAGAACTCAGCAACCTTTGTTCTACTTTTCTTAAGTATCCACGGTTTTTTAAATGTTTCGAATGTGTTGATTTGTTGGATACTGTCTTCATTTGTTTTCTGGTCTTTGGTGATTTGGCGCTGTCTTTTTTTTGTTCGAGGTGCAAGACACGGTGCGCAGACTCCGACCAGGGGCAGAGAGCTTCTACCCCGCTGGCGTGACTCATTTCAACCTGCTGAATCCGCAGGTGGTGGAATCGTGGCAAAGCTTGTTGCTTGACACGGCAAACCTGTGTCCCGGTGAGACCAAGACCCTTACAATCAACTTTGGATTGAGAAGTTATAGAAATTGAGAATGAGAAGGTTTAGGAAGCTCGGTGGAGAAAAACATGGCTGCTTTCTCTCACATTTTCTTTTCACGGAAACGCTGCCTGGGGCCAATAGACACAGACAACACCCCCACAAGAGAACTCTGTCATGCATTGACAAAATGCACTGGTGGAACCATGCAGTCCAGTGTAGGCGTCCTTTGTTTTTTGGACCGGGGTATGCTAAGAGAATTTATTCATATTTTTGCATCATATTTTCATGCCATACTCTGGTTTTGCGTTCTTGAACACATTGCCCAGCCTTGCGCAGTGACAAAAAACGCACGTAGACGCGACACGATACACACAAATCAACAGATGCAGACGTGGATACTTACAATTTATCAAAATTCACATTTACACCATTTTACACCTTATTTCGCAGAATATAATCCCTGTGATATCTTGTGACATCCGTCAGCGCTGCTGCAACGATTCCAGGCTCGGCGCAGTAGGTGCTTGGGCTCCTGCTCCTGAGCCTGCAGCTGCCAATTTGATTTCGCAGAAAGTGGCGGATTTCCTCGATTCGAAGATGAACAAAGGATGAAAAAAGATGAAAAAAAAACACGACTGCGGAACACAGAGCACAGAGTGATTCGGAAGCAACCACCACTGTGGTTCAATCTGATGAATTGCAGATGGTCTTCTAACATTTCTAACATCTAACATTTTTCATCGGAAATCAATTCTGGCCAGGTTTCTCAGCTGCTTCACGCCATGGATGACTGGACCCTTGAGCGAAACGTTACTTGCCCTCACTTGGACAGCGGTGCCGCGGTGCCGTGGTGCCGTGGTGCCGTGGTGCCATGCCAGTTGTGCCTCAGTGTGGTGACCGGATGGCCATGACGAGTGTTTTAAGATTTTTAAGGTCATGATCGTTGGTGCGAGTTTGACATCCACGCGCTCTTGGGAGAATGTTCAGGCCGGAAAACCGGAAGGAGCACATTTTAATCATTTTACACACCATACACACCCTTATGACCCTTGGAGAATCGTTTGGTAACTGGTAAACCCAGGTAAACCCAGGTAAACCCATGTAAATCCCTCAGATTCTTCCGATTTTTCGTTCAAATTTTTGCACACTGCCCAATCTGCCCACTTTGACTTTGGTCAGGAGGTGCTGGTCAGCACATTGCATCGTCGAATCCAGCCAGATGCGGTCTGCTGGGAGGTGCAGCATGCAGCGCATTGATTTAGTCGAATCGCGGAATCGACGGTGAGAAGTGGTCAGTTATGGTCAGTTGACACCGGGTGAAAGGTCTTGCATGTTGCCATGGTTTTTGAGGGTTCTAGCCGAGTCTCTTCATTTTTATCACAGGGATTATATAGGATTATTCTTACCATTTTCATGCAAATTATTATGCAATCAAACTTGTTGTCAGCGTCGCAGGCGTTGATGTTGGCTCAGGGCCAAGGACGAAGATGGGAACTGGCACAAAGTCTGGCACGGCAGCCCAGCCCCCAAAGCCATGAAAGGAAACGATCGAGGAGGTATGATGTGGTAAGCCCAATAAATACCTCCAATTCTGAAGGGTTCATATGAATTACCCATTTGTGGTGAATTTGGGGATGATTTATGGGTTTTCCACATTATAGAGTCTATATTAAATGAATGACAGATTGTCATTTATTAAATTCTATTGATATATTATATATAACATGTTTTGATGGCTTATGATACATGAGATTTGACGTAGGATGAAAAAATGATGCGTTATCCATTAGATGATGCGTTCATGGATTGGCAGCGAGTTGGGTCGCCCTTTCTGCCGGCTCGAGCTTTTCCAGCGGCGCAACGCTGCTGTTCTGATAACCACGAATCCACAGGTCACCGAGCACGGCAACAGACGGATACACCAATCAAAACCAAAGAAAAAACCATGATTTGTTCAGATTGCTCACTTCATAAGTAAGTTAAGTAAGTTTGTCCAAAAGATTCCATGGACTCAAAGCCAGGACCATTTGAAGATTTGAAAAGACGATTGTCAGATTTCATCATTTAGCTTGGCAAACCTTCGCAATGGGAGGCCCAGCAGGTGGGTCACGACGTGTCACGATGCGTCACGCTTTGGTCTTGCACAGCCCCCGGAATGCGCCAGGCCGCGTGTCGCCGGAGGATCTGGAGACTGTGCCCACGGCCGAGCTCCTCTCCGAGCTGAAGCGCAGGAAACCGCTCGGAAAACTCATCTGGACTCAGCTGGATGGAATTCCAATGAATTCCAGTTTGAGAAATTCGACACAGACGTGATTGGTTCAATATGTTCAATGGAGCAAGAACCGATAAGTCACGATAAGTCCATGTGGACATGTGGACATGTGACAAAGTGCAATGCAAATGAGATACTCCTGATTTGTATGTAGCAACATGTTGGAAACTGACTGTTCCGTTTGTGCAGACATCAATTGCTGAGCCGAACGCCTGCGAACGTGGCTGTTTTGGGTCCACCATGTGTTGGTATCTGGGCAAGCAGCTTTAGCATGGACATGATAAAGTCTTGAAGATGACTCGATGACCAGGGTTTCACTTCTTGTCCAAACCTTCGTGTCAAACCTTGGAGTACACTTTCTGACCCCGAGGAAAACACACACAGGCGGATGCTTTAAGACGAGCCTTCGGTGTATGCCGGATCTCTGCCAAGGAACTGATGAGTTCCTTGGTCAACTTGGTCAATTCGCTTCGCGCCTCCCATGTCACACAGTTCACACCTGCCGAGTCGCCTGATTTGGGGAGCCGCCCAGGTGCCTCAAGCTCCGATGAGGAAGCAGTGCATCTTGGCAAGATTTGGCAAGTTGAAACAGTTTTTTCAGGTCTTTTTTCAAACTTCAACAACGACTTTTTGAATATGTTGGAATCACAGTTGAGTCACTGAAGTTACTCCTATCGTCAGCCTTTCAGCTTCCATTTGACAAACGACACAGATTTTCCAAATTTTTCCAAGGCGCACTCTGGGGACTTTGCTGCAACGCAATGAGTGCCGCCGCGGCTTCGTTCTGGATGGTTTTCCCACAACTGTGGCTCAGGCACGTCAACGTATGCCTAAAACATCCTAAAACCGCCAAGAATGAGGATTTCTACGAGCTTGATGATTTGATCTGATTTTGATATGATTTTGAATGATTTTACTGGTTGTGTAATCCAGTTGCAGTGAAGTTCTATGACATATTATGACATTTTCATACAGTTTCACATGTTCTCCCAAGTTCTAATAAATTTCTCATAGGATTCACCTAGACTGATGAGATGCGGAATCCACCGAAGTCGAGGCTGCACGGCTCGATGAGGAACTGGCGAAGCAGAAAAAAACGCTCGACGCAGCGATCTTCCTGGACGCACCTGAGGCACGTTTTGCAAAATTTCCCTTGGAAATTCAATGAAATCATATGGAAACAGAAATAAACAGAAGCTCCCTCAGCATGAGATGAATCAACTGATGAGTGATGCCTTTTTTGCGTATCACTCTCATATATCTCACATGGAATCATGAAAGCTGGCAGGACGTTCTTGTAGAAAGGTGTCAAGGGCGCCTTTTACATGAAGCTTCAGGCCCGTAGGTTCGAATGCTGTCGACCTTCGAAGTCCTTGAACAGTGTCTGTCCTCCGAAATATCGACACAGTGGAGTCACTTGTTGAGACAAGTTGAGACCTGTTGACAGCTGAGAGCTGACTGAGGGTGATTTGCCCGATGTCATTTTGACCATTTTGCAGTTTCGCTTTCTTGGTTTTCCCAGGACGCTTGTACCACGATGCACACAGAATTCCCTTGGAGAAAGGGGTAGACGACTTCACTGGAAATCCATTGGTTCGACCACCCTTCGAGGACGTCGGTGATCACAGGCAAAAAAGTCACACAAATGGAATGCCAATGGACATCAATGGACATCAATGGACATCAATGGACATCAATGGACATCAATGGACATCAATGGACATCAATGAACAATGCCAATAGACAATTTGTTAAATACGTTAAATCCTTCCACTATGTTCTCGCCAGGAATCCAAGTTCAAAGCGCAAGTCGAGCGCTACCAAAAAGTTTCTCGACACATTTAGACGGAAGCGCAAAGGAGATGAGCAAAGAGATCAAAAGGGATCAAAGGGTCATAAAGGGTCAAGAACGCTGAAGTGGACTTTCCACCGTGCTCCAAATACTCCACTCATCTCTAGGTTTGTGGACCAAATCCCCCGCATTTGTATCGTGGAAGTGACCTGCGGCACAGCTGCATGGCTGCCGGCATTGCGCTGAGGATTCCAAGCTGCTCCGGCAATTCTTTTCCAAACGCCATGTGAGAGAGGTGGACGCCACCAAAACCATCGACCAGGCGGTGCTGGGTGCTGGGTGCTGCCTGTCGATGTCATGTGATCAGCTGTGAGGTGAGCGCCGCTTGCCTGGAACCTATCGGACCCCGTGAGTCGGAATGATTTGGTGTGTCCAACCATGGGCGCAAGGGGCGCACTGGGCTGCTGGTGCAGATTGTGCAGAATTGGTGCAATCCGCAGGCAGAACTCTGAGATCCCCTGGTGCTTGATCATATTGATCCGATTTGGCGGATACCACCCCAAAGCCAGTGGTGAGAAATACGACAAAAGCGAGGCAATTGCACGCAAGCTTGGCTTTGCAGTGATCTCATGCTGCAGCAAGCTTCAGCTTTTGAAATTTCGCTTTGTTCTCACAGTTCTCATTCTTCCATTTCTTCCTGAGTTTGAGGCCTCTGGTATTCTTTTTGAACAAGTCCAGTCATTGGTTTTATCCTCTAGCTCACCATTTCTAATGTTTTTTTTCACCCCAGCATCATGTCCAAGGTAGTTCCTGCCGCTCAAGACTTGAGAGTTTGAGCCCCGGTCCAATCTTGCAAAGCGGTGTCTGAGATCTTCCATCTCAACCAAATCCTTCTACATTTTCAGAACAGTTCTTTATATGGCCAGATTTGTTGTAAGACAGTTTTTTATCGATAAGAAATTTATGGAAAATCTCCACAGATCACAGATCTAAGGTTCGATCTGCCAATGTGTTGGCCACGATCTACAACTGGGGCGACCAGCAGGGAGACCTCAGCTGGCCAGAAATCCGAAAACTAGTTCACAGTTCACTATAAAGTGTTTGCTGATGCAAAGGATCGTCCAGCTCCAACGTGATCGTCTAGCTATTTTGGTTCATCCTTTAGCCAAAGCTCACTGTCATTGACTGCTCAATTCTCTTTTCATGGCCTCCATACTCCAACACAGGGGACTAAGTAGAGTTCTCACAAGACACAGCGGCAGCTTCCGACTTTTTGGTATCGCATTTTCCCTTGCCAAAATTGGTGAGGTGGACACGGACCTTGCAGGTCTTTCACAGCATGAAGTGCTTCGCCCCAGTTCTCATAGCGAGTTCTGCCGACACTATGCTGAACCATATTTCACCAGATTTAACCTATAGGTTAACCATGGTTAACTTTAAGATAGGTATTTAACCATATTTCACCAGATTTAACCATATTTAACTAGTTATTTCATGTTATTTCTATAGCTATCTTAACTGCATCCGATCCGATGGCTAGGCAGAGGGATGTGGTGAGTTTCAACTTGGCTTTGGGCGCCTGCCATCGCTCCAGCGATGTGGTGGAGTTGCTGGCGTCTATGAGGCCCGGATGGCCCAGAAAGGTGTGACTGAGATTGACTGATGAGCAACTTTGAAGAAAGTTAGTGGAGCTTTGCCATTCGAAATTGTATATCTTTTCGTCAAGAGATCTGCAGTTCACTTCCCCATTTGGCCAGCGCGGTTAAACACTTGCCGGTCAGGGAAAAGCAGCTCCGGCTAGATGCAGCTCACACCTCATTTGTGGCGGTTTCAACGTGCTAAGTTGAGACCACTTTGGTACAACGAAAGGGTATCACCAAAAATGACCAAAGATAACCATCATCCAACATCCAACATCCAACATCTGCATCTATAGCTCTCTCTCCATATCCTGAGGTTGGTGCCAATGCCGCTTTGAGTTCCTTTGCCACAATCGCTTTGTGGAGGGAGCCTTTGAAGCTGGTGGAACTGATGAGGCACGACCGTTCGATTATGGCACATGGCACGACCATTCGATCCATTCGATCCAGGAATGGAGGCATCCCCTGTGAACTGGCCACCAGCAGTGGCATCACCAATGCCTGCCAACGAGCAGGTCAATGGCAACGGGCAACCGCCCTAGAGATCAGCAATTAATCAGCAATGTGCCACATTACATGTCTTAATATGGACGTGATGTCATGGTGCGACATGGTGTAGGTGGCATAGTGCTGTTTGGTTTTGTGTGCATTCCCGACTTTCGTGGGAACAAAGTGAACAAAGTGTTCCCCGCGAGATTTTGGTTCCATCTTCATCATTCTTCATATGATACATGATGAATCATAATTGCAACAGGACTCAAGCACGGAAGATCTCAAGTTCAGTGCTGAGGCGTTAACAGCCGTGCGTTTGGAAGATGCATTGATAGATCCCGAGGTGCCACGCAAAGGGGTGCGGTGTTGTACGGTTGAAGCTAATATGGAGAGTGCTGGTAGATATGGTGCGATGCCTTTAAAGCATACAAATACAAGCAACACAGATTTTAAGCATCAAAAATATAGTGTAAGAAGACTGGATACCACAAGCCCCTGGGGCCCTTTTACTTTGGCAGAGTGTTTCTCGTTGACAATGTCCATGTCGTCCATGTCGTCCATGTCAGAGGTTCTTGCTGTTGCAATCACTGCTGCGGAAGGCCTCGGTAGTATCTTGATTGCACTCAAATTCTTCGGGAACAAGAGATTCTTCATGCGTAAAGGTGTTGCATGGTCTCGACCTGGATGACTTGCAGCCCAGTTTATGGCATCAGACAGAAATTGGCAATACCATAAATATCATCAATATGAATCAACATCCATTGCTCTACAATCCTTGTCTCAAGCAAATCCAGAGCAGACTCTATCATAGTCAAGTCATTACATGTTCTTTGTCATCACTAGTCATCATTAGTCATCATTAGTATTAGTCACTAGAGTCATTCCCTTCATTGCCTTGAACCACCTTAGATCCACCTTAGATCCACCTTAGATCCGCACCGATCCACCGATCCGCCATGGCAGTGCCTGATTTGTCGCCTTCCACGGTGGATTTCTTGGCGCAGCACGGCATCCACGTGGTGGCCATCGATCCCCTGGGCGCGCGCGTCTCGGGCCTCGACCTCCGAGCCGCGCCGCCCAGCCCTGAGGTGCTCGGCGCCTTGGAGGCCCCGGATGGGCCCCGGATGGGCCCCGGAGTCAACGGAAATGAGTTGCAAACATGAACCAACAAAATACCAAAAACCTTCAAAAACCTTCAAAAATTCAACTTGCAACCGATGATTAAAACATCAAACATATTCAAACAGATTGAAACCAAAATCTGCTGAAGTTCATGAATCATGTGATGAATGATTTAGATGGGCATTTGAAGATGTCTCATCAGTCATAGTCTTAGTCTTAGTCATCATATTCCAGTCTTGTGTGGCAGTTTTTGGTCAGATTGGACATGTTCTTCACCCCTTCGTTCAACTCACTTCATCATTGGGGGGTCAGTGGCAACACCACATATCAATTTTTGCCCTTTGAAATCAGAAGGAGATGAGACCTATTGCCGATGCAGTTTGATGCAACGTGGGTATGGAAATTGTTGAACCCCCAAAAGAATACACAAAAAGCTGCCCCATTTTCTGGGCCGATCACATCCCCCATCCCTAATTTTGAAAGATACCATTCCATATAGCCACTATAGCCGCTATATATAGCATTATATAGCCATAGATTTCATGATGTTCCATGAATTTTCGAGGCAGAGATGGCAAGTCGTGGCTTCCTGGTCTTCACGGATCAAGGGATTTTGAGTGGCGACGAACAGGTGCATTGCAGCGAGTTTTGGGGCGCACGAGAGATGCACAGCACCCATGGAGTTCATCCTAGGGCGCCCAATCGACACATCTTTCGCCTTAGCAACGATAGCTCAGTGGGGATCACTGGAGTTGGACCACAGTGGCATAATGATGGCTCCTTTGAAAGCAGCATCTTCTCACATGTGGGATATCATATCATTCGAGTCCCGGAACAAGGAGGTGATACTCAATTTGTACATCAAGGAGCAGCATTTGATGCACTGCCCAAGGAGAAACAGGAATATTGGTCTCGATTGGTGACGATTAATGCCACCTCTGGAGTCTTACATCCGATGGTTCACGATCATCCCATCTCTGGTCGACGCTCTGTCTACCTTCATCTGGGAATGACCGGTGGCATCTTTGAGAAAACTGACGACTTGAACTTGCGTCTCTTGGAACACGACGAACTTCTGGATGTCTTCCGCAGTTACAACGCGCTTTTGAATGCTGGCTTAGTGGAAAATGGTGGACGCTATGGTATGAGCTATCCCTATAAACAAGGTGATTGTATCTTCATTGACAACTGGGCCATTGCCCATCGAGCTTCCCCTGAAGCCCATCTGGATCAGTCGAAACAAGGCCTGCGCATTTTGCATCGCACCACCGTGAAGTCGCCACGACCGGGACCGTTGCCGCCCAAAACGTGGCAACTTCCCACGGTGGTGACCCAAAATCTGCTGATGTCGGCGGATCGCGGGGAAGGAGTTTTTGTGGCCGGTGGCCTGGGATTCCGATGGGATCCAGATATTCATATGCAAAATTAAGAGAAAATAGAAGAAACAAAAGAAACACAGTTCGAACAGAATTTGAAGAGATTTGAAGAGATTGAACAGATTTCACCAGCTCCAAAGTGAGCTCTCTGATTTAGGCATTTTTGGAGACACTGGAGGACAAGTTCCGCAACAGTGTTTCGTGGATGAACTCTGCGACAAAGGGAGAAGTTCTTGTCATGTTCTTGTCTTGGTACCATTCCCATCTCGCAATAGATTGATTCATGATGAATTTGTCATAATTGGTCATTCCTTCCAGATCCTTCCAGCATTTCTATGTATTTCTCGAGGCAAACGCCGCGTTCTTTTTCTTTTTCCCGCGTTGTCGGAGTCGGCCCCAGGTATTGCTTCGCAGGAGCTGGGCCCAGCCTCACATGAGATGACTTCCATTGACTGTTTGGATTTTGGATCCTAGCTTAGAAATAACTTCAGTTGAACAGCTTCAGTTGCAGTTATACATGATCCATGATTCCTAAGAATCAGAAGGAATCAGAAGGAATCTAAGACGCCAAATCTGCAATCTGCATATTGGGTCAGTTCCAGGGCTGAAAATCGATCCTTTCCCAACGTTCCCACCATTTCGGAGGACCTGCTTGATGAGCTGCAGATGCTCAGCCAGGGGCTGCTGACCGGTGCCTTTGTTAAAACAGCGAAATGGCGTGCGACGTGATGCCGTGATGCTCTATTTGAATTCTGTATTTGAAAGGTTTCAATCAGGTCACATCCATATCATCATATATCATCAATATATCATCAATATATAACTATTCTCAAATTCAACTTGAACAATTTGGTCCAACGGCAATTTTTGCTGGGTTTTGTGCCTGGCTTGTGGGGACCATTTGGAACCAACAAGTTTCTTCCATTTCTTCCTTGTTTGGGTTCAGTTTTTCACTCAAAAGTCACAGCTGCTGTGCTTCTGGGCTCCAGTTTTTAGGCGCGTTCGGACTTTGATATCTTTGATTTTTACGAACCAACATTGCGTTTCAAGATTCGAAGCTTCAAAAAACTACCCAGTGCGAACATCGTGGAACATGATCCAACATGATCCAACTGTGGGTCCAACATGATCCAACTATGGGCCCAAATTCGATGGCTCCAAAAGTCACTGAATTTGCAATTCGATGCTTTAGCTCCACAGATCCCTCGAATCACTCATGGAGCCCTTGGACGACTGGACGCACGTGGAAAAGGGCCTGGTGAACTCCAAAAAACGCGCCTGGAGTTTGGCCAAACCTTCTGAGGTGCCACAAACATGTCGAAACATCTCGAAACATGTCTTGATCATCTTGATCTTCTGATATCTTTGCAGATTCTATACGTATATCTTCTGAATGAGAAGATTGAGAAGGTTGTCTTTGAAATCTTGTTCGAACGTGGGAGCAGGAATTCGCAAAGCTTCAATAGTTTGTGCTGAGTAGAATTGAGTAGATTTAGATGGATTTGCAGAATTGACGGATGTGAATGTGAAACCCTTGAGATTCAAACATCTTCAAACTAATGAAGTGCTCGCAAGGGTCACACACTTTGACTCGCAGGGGACAGATGCATGGGTGGCACGTCTATGGAGCCGTGCCCAGATTCAACGCAGACAGAACTGACTCACCCAAGCTTTGGATGTTCAAGTGGCCCCATTGGTCATCACCGAAACGTCGAGCCAGGTATGGATCGAGATCGGAACGGCTACTTGACGCGAAAAGAATTGGACTGTGAGGCCAGAAGAAAAGTCGAAAAGTCATGAAATGAGTCAGATTCTTTCACATTGTTTTGGGTGGTACATTGACATATATTGACACAATATTGACACAATATTGACACAATATTGACACAATATTGACACAATATTGACACAATATTGACACATTAGTACATCCTAAATAATTACATCATATTACATCCCATATCATCCCATTCATAAATCAGTATCATTGAGATATCCCCCATTAACGAATTGCTATCCCGTTGGAGCAGGAATTTCACAACATCATCCGGGCAGCCGTGGCACCTCAAAGTGGACTCAGTACCGGTGGTGCCGCCTATTCCAGGCTGCCGTGAAGCACGTACAACTTGGATACGAAACATCAATGGTTTATACCATTATTTATATACCATTATAGTGGTTTCAATATGTTTTTTAGACCATTATAGTGGTTTCAATATTATACCATTATTAAAACATATTAAAACATATAATGGTAAAACAAATTTGTTTCAATCCGTTTTTCCCTCCTTTTGTTTGTTTTCCATTCGTTGATGTTTCACTTTTTCACACCAAAAGAGCTTTGGACATCGTTGAAGCGTTGAAGCTAAGCCAGGACCCAAGTGAACGTGGACGGTGCCATCGAGATGTGTCTACGGAAGGCTGATGTCAACAAGGATGGGGCTGTTGTATTGTTGTTGTTCAGTTCTGTTGTTCAGTTCTGCGAACTCAGCCCCCAAAAAAGAAACTTTAAGTGAAGATTGTGAAGCGTTTAACACATTGTATCACATTATAACACATTTTAACATCATCTTTATTCTTTCATCATATGCTTTCGCATCTTTTCGCTTTCTGCTCTGTTGCTTGAAGTATCTTGAAGTGTTCAGGATGCGAAGTTATCCTTCAAAGAGTTCCGAAGTCTCATGCGCTGCCTCCGCGAGCCTCGCATGGCGCGGTATAGCGCAAATTTGGCCTTCGCCCTCTTCGATTTGGATGGGAATCACTTCGTGAGCCGCAATGAGTTCCGAGAACTATACGCATTTTTGTTGGGACATCTGCCAACCTTGGAGGATTTTGAGAAGGAATGGGATCGACTAGTGCAGCCCAATCCTCTGACATCACCAGGTGCAGCTGGTGAGTTTGCCGATCAACGGAGCTATATCCGATGGCTCCAAAGCTCTGAGAATCCCGTGATCCGTCAACAGGCGCCTGAGTGCCAAGCACACAGTGCGGCACCAAAGGCGACCATTCCAACCAGTCCCACCAGTTCTGGTAGTCTCGGTGGTCTCGGCATCGAACTGACCCAAACACGACCCCGGTGGAATCAACGCTTCAACTGTGGCGTGAATCCTGGCCATGTCAACGACTCTCGTCCAGCAGGGCTCAGAGAATATTTCTCCAGGCAACAGTCCATGCCAGAGCTGAAACGCTTTTGGGAGGCACACTATGGATCCACCTTCAAAAGGCATTTGGAGGCTGATGAAATCTGATGAACAACAAACATCAAACAAACATCAACAAAAATCAAACAACTCTGGATTTGTTGGCATCATATGGATGGATCAATATTGGATCAATGCATTATGGTATGTTATATTTTAATATATTTTATATATACATATATATTTTATATTATATACATTGTGTCTACATACCTGTACATATAATCATATATAATATCCAAGTATCTCTCTGAATTTACAGCGTTTCCTCCACACTTTGGTTTGTGGACAGATGTTGGCAGATGTTTTTTCAGATCTTTGAAAATCGGCAGGCACACTACAATCCGCCGGCATCGGCACCGCCGTGCAAACTCTTCCCCAAGTCCCTGTCCACCGAGGGTGGATCCCCCATGACGCTACCGCAGCGGCACAGCCCTGGTGGCTCCATGAGAGATTTGCTGAGTGGGGAAATTGTGGCGTGGCACGACTACTGGTCACCACCGGCGCGCTACAGGCCACTCGTTGCTCAAGTCATTCCGTCGATTTGTTCGCCCGGCATTTTGCAGATCCAAATCCGAAGTGGCTGGTATATAATGTTCATAGCAACTGTGTCAATGAAGTACATTTTTAAAAGCGTGGTTAGCATTCAAGTAACATTCTGCTGGATGGCTGAGGCGCCCATTTCATCTCCAAGATCGGCCGCTGTTGCCCTTTGAGACCTTTGGGGATGTGGTGGACTCCTCGGTGACTCGGACTTGGAACCTGGTGGATAACTGGAACTCCTTGGATGGCACATGTTGGTATGTTGTGGGATGTTACGGGATGTTGTGGGCACCTCATTTGTGACAAAGCGTGTTGCATTTGTGAACTTGATTCAAAGTTGAACATGGAAAACCAATGAAAACCAGCTGGCTGCCAGAAAATCGATTCCAGCCCTTCGACATTGCGACGGCACAACAAAATGCTGGACGTCGCTGGTGCCCAGTGATATTCAGTGGGGATCCGGTAGGACCTTCCGAAGCGGACTGGAAAGATCTGGGCTATGCAAAAGCAACTGAATATATCGAATCTCTGTGAAGCATTTGACCAATATTGACCAATATTGACCAATATTGACCAATATTGACCAATATTGACCAATATTGATCGATATTGATCAGTAGATTCTAGATGAAGACATCTGAAAAACAGCCTCCAAGCCTCAAAGCAAGGCTTAAACTCTCAAGTTGGCTGAGGCACGTTTGAGGCGACGGCAGAAGCTTGGAGGTCCCCAAAGGACCGGACGAGTTCGGCTGGGGCAAGTCAAGCAATTGCTTGGCATTCCCTGTTGGTATCCTTTGGTTCCAGGTTCCAGTTGGTTCCCTTTGGAATGTCGAGTTTTCCGCTTAGATCCACCCTTTTTGCTCATGTCGAGTGCCACTGGAACGCCATGTGTCATGCCATGTCAGAAATCCTCTAGCGTTCCTGTTGCGATGCAGTTGGGTTTGTTCTTGACAGGAAGTGCCTTTTGGAGGCCGAGCCGTGGTAAGCCACAGCATGCCACAGTGCGAAGCGTGGCTAAGACATGAGCTGCCATGAGCCGCCATGTCAGATCATGTCAGATCATGTCAGCCTGACATTGCCAAAGTGCATCATTTTTCAAAAAAAAACCTGGAGTCGGACTCAGGCCCTCGGCCCTCCCAGGCCATGTTTTAAAGGGATGAAAATGGAGCCCCTCCGAGACTCCGAGTCCCTCAAGTTTCACCTTTTAGTCGATTTGCCAAAGGCAGAATCTCAGTAGGAAGCCACCAATCGAGCCAGGCGGTTGAAAATGACAATAACATATAATAATATGATATAATATGCGTATAATAACTATTATGCATTTTGAAAGTTTTTGATGCAAGAGAGACTCTACAATTCAATGTAACAGTTCCTGTCGCACCAAGGACTGCTCCAAACGTTTGGGATTCTCTCTTGATGCGGAACTTGGATCTCTGTCCAGCTTGCCTCTACTTGTCATTACTTGTCATATTCCTCTCTGTCTCTGAACCCGATGCCTCAGGCAGTGAATGGTGTTCATGATCATACTACAGCATCGACGTTTGCAGACTACAGATACTACAGTGCACTGGCCAATCATGCACTTAGCCACATGCGAATCCAATTCAGGTTTGTCCAAGCTGAAATAGAACTTCAACCAACCAACTCCTTGAAACTCTGCAGCTCGCAAAGACCGGAGTCTCGCATAGTAACACTCATCAGCCAAAATATTGACAGAACACAGTTCCCCCTTGCAGAAAGTCGCCATGCCGTCGGGCAGCAAAAAAGACAAGAAGGAGAAAAAGGACGAGGCACTTAGAAGCACAAACAGAACACATTGACATAGCATGACATGGCATGACATGGCATGAGATGGCATGCTTCTTTTTGGGATGGGCATAGCTCAAGATTATTGAATTACCTTGGACAGGATAGTGAAGGATCTGAAGGCGTTCCGTATAATTATTATATATTAGTTTTCATTATTTTCAAATGTTTTTGGGTCAAAGCGAGGTAGCCAAGACATTACCACAATTTATAAGGAATATTGCTGCATCCTTTGGCCATGTCAATGTTGTTCTGTTCAGAGCCGGTGGCAATGCACAAGCTACTTCAGGCTAACAAGTCCACATATTGGGGGCTGGGTTCATGCCATAACCATCTGAATCTTACTGGTCCAAGAATGACAATTTCATACCTTAGATTTGATGCTTTCAGCCCGCTGTCAGATGCAGGACACTGAATTTAATATATATATATATATTATTTTGTTAAAGGGCTTTCCAGGAGTCTGAACATGTAACATGCAACGTAGAGTAAAGAGGTCTACAAAGTTGAAAGGTAAGAAAGCTCTGCAAACTGCCACAACCTGCGAACTCCAGGCTGAAAAGGAAAATGCCACTCGGATGATCTCGGATGGAGTCAGTTTTCCTATCGGATTGACATTTTCATCGCTGCGAAACGCGTCAGGGACCACATGTCTCATGATGTCTCATGATGTCTCATGCCGCCCACGTTGAACAAAGACACAGATCGTCAGATCATGATCAATTGATCGATTCATCCTTTGAGGTGAAGGAGGAAGATATCGAAAGTTACAAGCCCCTTGGACACTGGATATCCTTGGATCACACTGGAGAGGTATCGAACAGTACACGAGGTTCAGTTGAACTTTAGTATGAAAGCTTGATAAAGCTTGTTTCTGCTAGCTGGAAACTTTCACCGCTATATCCCTCCAAAACATGGCAGATGTATTTTTCTCCGAACATGGCAACAGAATCACGGCGTTTTCAACTCACAGTAGCAAACATTGTTGAACAAGGCAGGCGACTCTCCCACATGCGTCAACTCTTTTGTGGCCTCCTGTTGTTGAACATGAAATCAATACGTGGCAGATGTGGCAGGCAAAAATAGATCCACCTGTAGCGCCAGGGAGCCATTTCCATCCGTTTCAGCCAGTCTTGCAGCAATGCTTGTAGATAACTTTGATAACACATGCAGTTTCGGATGCACATCAGCCCTTTGCATTGATACTTAGCCTCCGGTTGCAGACCAAACACATAGAACAATGGAGTGTCACGGTGCTTCGCAGCACCTGGTGTGCAGCTGCAATCTGCCAGCAACATGTTTGACACCCCAATGCGGACTACTGTGCCCAAATGATTGCGCATTCTTCTGTCCAGTGCTGTCCAGTATTGTCCCGTTTTGTTGCACATACTTGTCACACATAGCGTTACCTCACATGGCTGGGTCGTGACCTGATTTAACAGCTACGCAGCTACTCGTACGTGTCCAAAATTTCCAAACCTTCGAACTTCACAGCTCTTCCAATGCTCTTTGCCCGCTTTCGTACACTGTGGCCTCAAGTCCGCACTGTGAACTCGAAAAGATGCCATACAGCAACAGGATTTTGAATAGGTGGGGTGGTGTTCAAGTGAGTGTTGGTGTCACGTTTGTTAACGACACTTCACAGCGAACCGTAAGATGTTCAAAATATCCACGGATCCACCGCCAAGGAAACGGAAGATTGCGGACCTCGAAAATCTGGGCCGAAGCGGTGGTGCAACTGAGCTAAAGCTTTTCAGAGTGCTGGTGGACGCATGTGTAATCATGACTGAATCAATATCGATACTGTCAATAGCATAAATAGATATAGATAGCATATTGATGCATATTGAGCAACCATTCTGAAGCGCTCCAAGATGAGAATTTGATGCTTTCTTTTAGACGGTTGGGAGGGGCACAGTGCAACAGTAATTTTCGTCTAGCTAGCTTGCTGAACCTTGCTCAGGTATATGTCCCTCCCTTCAAGTGCCTTGGCTTTCACATCGGTAGTCCATTCGATATAGAATAGTCATGAATAATAAGTTTTCTTCATATCATAGAGAAAAGCCGCCATAGCGTTTTTCCGAGTTTCTCAACAGTGCTAAAGCTGTCCTAGGCTGGCACGTATGCAGAAGGAGATCGAAGATAAGACCAGCGCAGAATACCAACGACAAACTTGGGAGGCCGGGTTGACAGAGAATTTTTCCATTTTTTAAATGCTCTGCTGAAACTGGCTGAAAACAGGCTGAACACTGGCTGAAACCATTCCTACGAACTTTTTTCTTTTCCTTTCACAATGATGGGGACCTCTTGGTCCCAGAGAACCGCAGGCGCTCAGAAAGAGTATCAACGGTTTGGTGAACAAAGTTAACGCTCCTTGGCTTCACTGTGTTTCTGAAGCTTCAAAAAGCTTCAAAAAGCTTCAAAAAGCTTCGCAAACTCTGAACAAATGTGATCTGCCAAGGTGGGAAACATCAAAAACATCGTGGAGGACAGCAGATCAGCGCTGGCGCTTCCCATTTTTTCCGCTTGCGCAGAGCACCTGTCTAGTCCCTTGATCCTGTCATAGAATAGCTTACGAATCGTTATAGGCACATGATTCATATTGGTTAATCATGATTAATCCATATCCGTTGAGTTTGTTTCAGCTGATGTGTCACAGGAGCTCTTCCAAGAGAATTTGGTGCGAGGTCGTGGTCTCCTGGTGCGTTGGGAGCTCGGTGGGGATTTCTTCTGGCTTTTCGTTTGAAAATGGAGAACCTCTAAAAAATCCTATGGGTATCACATGGTATCACTTTCCCATTTTTCAGGTCCTATTCAAATAGCAACAGATTGCTATTTTGGGTATTTTGGTACCACATTTTCGGACTCATATCTCTTGTTGATATTTAATTTGTACAAATCACTTTAAGCAGCGACCTCAAACGCCGTAAGGTTTAGATACCTTTAGGATGTAGTAATGTGTAGTATATAATATAGAGATTTTCAGAGATTTTCTAAATCCAACAGATTTCATCATTGATTCTGGTCGTTGGCCATTGAGTCCCTGGATGTTAGGTGCATTGATCCGTGCGCAGATGGCTTCACCTGGCTTTACCCACGTCTCTTCACAGCATTGGAATATTTGCAACTCCCCAAAAGAGACAGGAAAGTTGGAAACCTGGAATTTATATGAATTTATGGGGAAAGGATCATCTACATATATCATGCTGGAAATACTCTTCTGTCCTTTTGGGGCTATAGAAATTATATCAAATTGCTATATCAGATTCTCACATCCGATTCTTATTGCGTGTGTCACTGTGCCGTGTCACCTCCTTAAACAGATGTGACCGGTGCAGGTTTTTGCAGCGCTGCTGGCGGTCATCAACTCGAAGCTGTGTGTGGTCTCAGGACTTTGCAGTAGAACGGATGGCGCGCACCGATCTACACACTGGCAATAATGTACAGAGAAGCTTCTGAGTTTCTACTGTTTCTCCGCAGTCTGTAGTAACTCTGGATAACTCTGGTATACTTCATATTATTTTTCATCTATTTTCATATATTTTCATATTGTTCCATCAGTATTATTGTGGAATTTTCCCTGATTCACACACGACAGTGTCGTCCACTGAGTGCACTGATCTCGCCCAAGGCCCGAGGTGGGCGACTTGCTGATCCGGCGCGTGATTTTGCAGTTCCGCAGAGCCTACAAGAGGCCGGTGCCAGGTGGCGGTGGTTTTTTGGATGGTTAAGGTGCTTGGACCATCCATGTTGATGATGAAAAATCATGAAAACACAGATGATGATGATATGTTTGGTGACTCTGTTGACTTGAGACACAGATTCACCTGTGAATTTCAGTGCTTTTTTACAATTCCGGGCTGTGAGGAATGACAAGATCGTCACGACTGCGGCGATCAAATTCATGGCGCACTTGGTGAATCAGAAGGCGGCGAGCTGGGCAAGATGATGCAGAATTAAAACACATTGTCACATTAATGATTTTGGAATATTTTGGACTTCTTGGATCATCTTGAAGTCATCGTGAGGCATGTTTTTCCATGGTTTTTTTCATCGTTTTTTCCATGACTCTCGTTGCAGATTGTATCCGAGCTGCTGGCCTTGCATGTGGCGACCCTGCTCTTGGAGCGTGTCACCGAGGTCCGACACCGTTTCTCTCTGAGTCGCCACATTTCATTCCGGGCATGTGACATCTCCAATTTCTACCAGAGATGTTGAATATAATTAATGTGTTTAATCATTAAATAACTATGTTAACTATGTTATCTATGTTATCTATGTTATCTATGTTGGCGTTTGAATGTGAGTCGTACTTGTTGTCATTTATCATCTCATATCGTCACAATTGTCATGATTCAAACATGATCATGATGATCAAGATATGTTTGGATCATCGCAGTTTTGCCCAAAAACAAATCCTGGTTTGCTGACACTTCGCCTGCTTCGCCTTGCCAGGACTCGATCGAGGTTTGCGTTAGCTTCCTACAGGACTCGCAACCGGTTGCTTCAGAGACGTGACATGACAACCTTCTCAGAAGTAGCATCTCAGAAATAACAGTATCCGGAAAAAAAAAGAAAACACCTGAAGATTTTTGTAGGATTTTGGATGAACATGTCGAAATGTCGCAGGAAGTGGGACAGGCCCTAGAGGACCTGTCCAAAGCTGGCTGCCAAGCCATCTTCGAACGGCCTGGGCTCTAACAGTCGTGCTTCGAAATGTGGTGAATTTGTAGTGAATTTGCAGTGCAATGGTCATCCGGATTCCGACGGATGCCAAGGTTTCGCACCATCTTGCACGAGGGCGAGATCGACAAGTTGGCGACCTAGAAAGTCCCGACAAGTCTTAGTGGTTTCTCTGTAACGAAGCAACCATTGACTCACATTTTGAAGAGGAAATGGACCACAATAGAGATATGCTTCACACAATGCTTCATAAAATGCTTCACATTCTTCCCATTTTTGGAGGGTTTTGGATGCTTGGGCTCTTCGATGTTCGTTTCAGGCGAGTCCAATACGTTATCGAAGGGCTCTTCGAGACGCGAAGGAAGAAGTTTAGCGACCACCCCATGGCAGCTTGGATGAAGAGTCTTTAGCTGTTAATGTTCAGCTGTGATCAGCTGTGTATTTCATGGTATTTCTTTATTTGATCTTTGGCTCTACGCTTACTATGATATATGGTGAAAAATATTGAAACGTATTCAAACATCAACATGTTACTATGGTATGTATATCTATAATTATTATATTATGTAATTATGTAATATTATATAAGTATATATTATATGGTAAATATCTCGATGGTATTCATTATATGTTCTTTGGACATGTCGCAGCGATCAGCTAAGCTGAGGTCATGGATGAGTTGGACCTTGTGGAAGATGAGGAGCAGATCACACATGAGGCAAAGGAAAGTAGCAGAAAGTAGTAAAACAGGACCACTTCACCGTTTTCATATATAGATACATAGAACTATAAATATGCGTAATATCACATGTACAGATTTCCACCAACTTCCTTTTTGGAAGAGTTGATTGGAACAAGTTGACTCATGACATTTCAATTGCTGATTTGAACAGGTGGATTTGCTTGATGATACCATCAAAGGAGAGGAGACTCTCAACATCTTCAAGGCAGTCGGTACTAACCAAGACATGCATGTGATTTTCGACAGAATTTCATCATTTGTTGGGATCTGATGGCAAAGGAAAAATATGGAACAACTGGTTAGATTATATTTGATGAACAGCAACGACAGCAGCAGATGGTTATTGGATTCCTGATACTTTGATAATCTTTGTGATAGATATACGGAATGTTGATGTCTCGTTGATGTCTCGTTGATGTCTCGTAGATTACGACGGTTACGAGTTCCTTATCTTGGCCGTGCACGGCCAGGCAATTGCGCCAGAGAACTATGCGGCCGAGGAGGCACATGGGGATCCGACCGGGATAGTGGCCAGATTAGTATGGGATAGATTCGGATAGATTGAGATAGTGGACCATAGTGGATAATCATTGGACAGAGCATCCTTTGCACTCTACACATCTCTACACATCTCTACACATCTCTACACCTTGTCTTCCATGTCAACTTCCTGAGACACCTGATTGAAGTCTTTTTTCTGAGGCCAAGTGGAAGCTGATCTCCAGTGAGATCTTGGGTTTGGAGCAGGATGATGGCAGCGACAGCAGCGAGGACTCGGATGAGGAAGCTGATGCTGCAGCGGACCGTCGAGCTCAGGAGACACCGGAGACACCGGAGACACGGGGCTGGGGCTTGGTAGGACCTGGTAGGACCTGGTAGGACCTGGTAGGACCTGGTAGGACCTGGTAGGATTAATGATGATGAATGAATGATGATAGATGATTTGGGATCCTCTTACCAGATGATTGAACCGGAGCCTTCCAGTCGTGCATTTGGATGTTTGTTGATATAATATATCTTATAAGATACCATCACAAATATCCACAAATATCCACAATATACCAATAATATACGTACATTGTGATATATCACGGCAGTATTTGTACCACCTGACCTGTCCAGGAGAAGATCTTGGATTTCACTGAGCAGGACCTGGTGAACTTGAGGAGGCACGTCGTGGTACCCAGCGACATGTCCATATCGTTTACATTCAGAACCGGAAAGGCAGATCTACCTCGTCATCATGTCCTCCGTACATTACGAGGCCGGCAAAAAGAATAAAAAGTGATGAACGTGTCGGTTTCTTCTAGTTTTGCGAACTCCACCCTTCATCCACGCAGCTTCATTCCTGAAAAACCCGTTTTTTGATATGTTTTGCGCTTAGTCCGCTTAGTGGTGTCGGACGGTGTCGTTTTGTCTTCGTCCATGGAGTCACAGATGGACTCCAGGAGTGTGTTCACAAAATCCTGAAGCTCAACATTGCCGAGGGTCAGGAGAAAGAGGCCAAATTTCGGGTGATTCGTGTGATCGTTTTTGTTTATTGATGGTATCATTGTATCATTGGTATCGATGTTTATCGTGTTTTATTGTGATTGTTTTTGTTTATTTCTGATATTTCTGCAATCAAAACACGATGATTGTAGCCTTGACATGAGTTTTCCAGCTTGTCTTGTTAGTCTTCGAGTCATGGGTGTTTATCCGTCAACTATGGGATAACAAACAATATTAATTAAATTCAAACAATTAAATTCAAAAATGTAGTACGTATTGATTTTGCGACTTTGCGACTTTGCCTAAATCTTCTCTGATCAAGAACAGATGATCATTTCCAAAAAGGAACCTGCAAACTTGCCAGGTGTGTACCATGCTCATTGACTGTTGTGCAATGGAGAAGATGTTCAATAGGCCGTGCAGTTTTGATGGTGGGGCTTTCGATAATTTCATAGACTCTTGCAGATGGTTTCAGATTGATCCACTCATTACAACACTATTCATCTCTATTCGGTTTCTTGCCGACCTTTTGCATTCTTTGAGTCCTCATTGTTATGCGCAGGTTCTTCGTACTGCAGGCATGGACGGCAAAGCAATAGAGATTGGAGAGATTGCAAAGCAATTGAGCTCCTTTTCTTCAAGTCACCTTTTTCGCCTTGGAGCATCAGAGCTGATGGTGACATGCCCATTTCAGTGCCTTCACTACCAGGCAGAGCGACTTTGTCGCCTGAATCCTGTATACCAGGAGCCAAGTGTCAAGTTCAATTATTTCAATTCATGTTTGGTGTTGTGCAACTTTTACCGCATCAAATTGTCAGCACCAAGAGCTGGTGAAAGGACAACTTCACCGAGAGTTTCGGAGTTCAATTCAACACTGTGCACAGGCGGCGGTAGAATCTACTTGATGGTGAGCGTTGGAACACAGGTTGAAGTATTGTGAAATGCCATGAAATGCCTATCTCTCCTGTTATGTCATTGTGCACAGCTTGTTTGCCAACCACACTGCAAGAGCATATTACAAGATGATTCATGGCAATCCCCATGCAATGTGGACATTCGCACGGACTGAAAAGGTTTCGTTTTGGGTCAATTGTTCAAGAATGCACTCTCTGGCCACACATATTTGAAACACATGTCTGATGCCTAAAGTTGCTCCATTGCAGTCACGACACCTCAATGTTCCACTAGTTTTCGCAGATGTTCAGTTGACGCGTTGCAGGTTAGAGACGAACAAGCTCAGGAACATCGGGAAGTTCTTCGCTCATCTTCTCTACACGGACTGAAGATACTGAAGTTGCTGGGTGAAACACAAAGCGACGTTGAGTCCGGACAAAGATTTGTTTCTTAAGTGGGTATCGTGCTTTTGGATCTGTTGGACTTTTTGAGCACTTAGCATTTCCCCAGCCATTCCCCATCAAACGGCATGAGTGCTTCATATCTAGAGCCAACATGCAGTGAAAACATGTCAAAACATGTCCACATGTCATTGCAGGATGCCATCCCATGGAGCATTTGGGCGCAGGCCACATTCAGAAATTTCAGAGTCACAGGGAGTGGTTGACGCTTCCGCACCAAGGGCAGACCGTTATTGTTCCCACTGGTTCCCACCGGCTCCCACCGGCTCCCACTGGTTCCCACTGGTTCCCACTGGTTCCCACTGGTTCCCACTGGTTCCCACCGGTTCCCACTGGTTCCCACCGGCTCCCACCGGTTCCCACCGGCTCCCACCGGCTCCCACCGGCTCCCACCGGCTCCCACCGGCTCCCACCGGCTCCCCCCACTGGTTCCCACTGGTTCCCACTGGTTCCCACTGGTTCCCACCGGTTCCCACTGGTTCCCACTGTTCCCACCGGCTCCCACTGGTTCCCACTGGTTCCCACTGGTTCCCACTGGTTCCCACTGGTTCCCACTGGTTCCCACTGGTTCCCACTGGTTCC
>Ga0126342_10002179_pt1 | contig 29886 bp, 21 predicted proteins | sample Cyp1metagenome_FD_92528 | JGI IMG/M metagenome (GOLD analysis project Ga0126342, IMG submission 92528) | Coral microbial communities from Lord Howe Island, Old Settlement Bay, Australia - Cyphastrea 1 metagenome | ecosystem: Host-associated > Invertebrates > Cnidaria > Coral ...
ACCAGTTGTTTGACTCATTTTATCAGTTGAAAGACACATTGATTATGGTCACTTTCATCAGTTGAAAGGAACATTGCTTATAGTCACTGGCATCAGTTGAAAGGAACATTGATTATGGTCACTCTTATCAGTTGAAAGGAACATTTTATCAGTTTCTTGAGTCATTTTATCAGTTGAAATGAACATTGAGTATGGTCACTTTTATCAGATGACAGGAACATTTTACGAGTTGCTGGACTCATTTTATCAGTTGAAAGGAACAGTGATTATGTTCACTTTTAACAGTTGAAAGGAACATTTTATCAGTTGCTTGACTCATTTTATCAGTTGAAAGGGAACATTGATTATGGTCACTTCTATCAGTTGAAAGGAACATTGATTATGGTCACTTTTATCAGTTGAAAGGAACATTGATTATGGCCACTTTTATCAGTTGAAAGGAACATTTTATCAGTTGCTTGACTCATTTTATCAGTTGAAAGGAACATGGATTATGGTCACTTTGATCAGTTGAAAGGAACATTGATTATGGTCACTTTTATCATCAGTTGAAAGGAACGTTTTATCAGTTGCTTGACTCATTGTATCAGTTGAAAGGAACATTGGTTATGGTCACTTTTTGTCAGTTGAAAGGAACATTTTATCAGTTGCTTGTTTAATTTATCAGTTGAAAGGAACATTGATTATGGTCACTTTTATCAGTTGAAAGGAACATTGATTATGGTCACTTTTATCAGTTGAACATTGTTTATGGTCACTTTTATCAGTTAAAAGGAACATTTTATCAATAGCTTGACTCATTTTATCAGTTGAAAGGAACATTTTATCAGTTGCTTGACTCATTTTATCAGTTGAAAGGGAACATTGATTATGGTCACTTTTATCACTTGAAAGGAACATTGATTATGGTCACTTTTATCAGTCGAAAGGAACATTGATTATATTCACTTTTATCAGTTGAAAGGAACATTTTATCAGTTGCTTGACTCATTGTATCAGTTGAAAAGAACAGTGATTATGGTCACTTTTATCAGTTGAAAGGAACATTTTATCAGTTGCTTGACTCATTTTATCAGTTGCCAAGGTCACTGGTGGTGCCCCCTAAGATTGCGAAGGTGATTTATGACAATGACTCTAATATAATATATAACTAGGACTTGTGGTAGTTAATTTTATCTATAGTTGATGGGGTTATAAACCAACTTATTATTTTTGGGGGCACTACATTGTACAAGAACACATCAGATTTCATGGGGAAAAAGAAACATGTTTTCTGGTTACCCTCTGGCAAACTAACATAACTATGGAAAATCACAATTTTTCATGGGTAAATCAGCTATTTCTATGGCCATTTTCTATGTCGCAAACTGTTAGTTTACCAGAGGGTAAGATTTTCCCTTCAACCAATGATTGACTGATTCATACATGGATTAATCCCCTGATATCAAACACAACCATCTACATGGTCCCAAATAGGTGTAGATCCTCTACATCCACCATGGTTTCTGGAGTGTGTTTCATATGAATAAGGACGGCATGATTGATATGATTGATAATATACAATGTGTATATATATATATACAAATAGATATGACATTATATATATATGTACAAATGATGCATGAAAACTGAGTGATATGGGTATAATGAAACCACTTATCCATCTATCTCGCAGCTTTTTCGAGGCCAATCGGCTTCCCAAAGGTCCTGAGTCCTGACCCAGTGAGGGCACTCAGCATCCCAGAGATATTGGCATCTCAGTTGGTGGGCACGACGTTGATTGGTTGATTGTTAAAGCAACTTACCCTCTGGTCATTTAACTAGTTAGTAGTGGTTAGTAATGGATAGTAATGGTGACTTTTCATGGGATCTTTCATGGGATTTACTGGGATATACCCTCTGGTTATGACGGTTATGTCAAAATAGCTATTGAACATGACCCATTTATAGTGGATTTTCCCAGCTAGAAAATGGTGATTTTCCATAGTTTTTTACCAGAGGGTATCTATGATTCACCAATCAACCATGGTTGACTAAGACCCTAGTATTAGGGACCTGGTATTATTAGGGGAATATTGCTAATCAACTTAGCTAACAGTTGGTCGAACTACGGTTGATTTGGGTTGATTAGGGGGATATAACTATAGTTAACTATTTCATTGGCAATGGTATACCCTCCGGTAATTTAGCATAGCTATTGAAAATGGCCATTTATAGTGAGTTTTCCCATTAAAAATTGTGATTTTCCATAGTTATGTTAGTTTACCAGAGGGTAGGTGAACCATTAAGAATACCCTTGACGGATTGGTTATTATAGGAACTTTTTACTATCTGATGTACTTGTGATTATGATAACCCATAAGCTATGAGTCAAAACCCTGGGACCCTAAGTGGCCCTAAAATAGTGAGTTAATGGATGTTCTTCCCCGAAATATAACAATAATAGGTTTTGACCCATCCCCATATGGGCTGTGGATGGCTGTGAACACAGCGACCTGGTTGTTTAATGGTGTTGGTTTATTAAAATGATAATACCACTCATAATAACAAGAAACTGTCATAATAACAATCATCATCACCACCACCACCATCATCATCATCATCGTCATCATAATCACCATCATAAAACATACTTTACTTCGAGTGATCCCCATGCACACTATTCTGACATAGTTTCTGACATACCATCGGAAGTATTTATGGCATGTATATATATATATATATATATTATTGACATTCTATGATCTGACATTCTTTCTGGCACCTATTCCAGCATTCTATCTGGCATTCTATCTGGCATTCTGTCTGGCATCTATTCTGACATTCTCTCTGACATGGGCACTGCCGGACCTCAGCAAGCGCCAGGTCTCAGTGGGCAGTGCCCACTGAGATCTGGAGCTTGCTGTTGGGAGACCCTCACCTGGCAGGTGGGGAATGAAAGTATAGCATCTAGTGATTAAACATATAGTTGGAGTCATAGTTTTTGAATATGTTCATGTTTTCTTAACCTATATCATACATACGCAATCCACATATGTATACGTACATGGGGTTGTTTGGACAATAACTGGGGGTTATTCCAGACACAACTCGAGTATGACATGGTTATGACCCAATTACGATGCCATCCGATGCAACCCAAGGAGGGCATGCTTCTCCAATCATTTTGGGGTAAATGAAGATGTGTAATTATTAATGTGGTGAAACTTAATATATTTTAACCATCCGCAATAGAGTTTCATTAGCGGGATGATTGGGTATCCCTCCCTTTTTGCAGGGATGATGTAAAATGACTCCCAAATATTCCCAAATGATTCATGGGATGGTTGATCTCGCGACCTCACAGGCCTGGCCGAGCCTGGGTTCAGGCCAGGAATCCTCGGAAGGCCGAGCCCCATCATGTGCCATGAACCTTCTCGGTGACTTTGGAAAAAGCTGGTGGGATCAGCACAGTTGCATATTGCATGAAGCTGTGCCCTTGCCCAGCAGTTTGCAGCGGCCTTCGAAGGAGCCTGCCTGCCCTTACCAATTTGCTGCCAGCACCCGGGCAAGGGCCGAGGCACTTGTGCGCACCCTTCGCACCGCCACCGAACTGGACCCGCGGGCCACAATCCTCAGTGTGGACGGGGTTAGGGCCTACGACCACGTTTCGCGGCACGCCACATCAGATCCATGACTTGGCAAGAAGACCGAACGAATATTCTTCCAGCAAGCCGCATGTATTCTTGCAATGTGAGGGCCCCAAGATAGCTAAGTTGGTTTATAACTCCAATAAGTATGGTTTATGGTACTTATAACTATAGTTACTGGGGCGAATCTAAACCAACTTATAACTGGGGGGCCTCACATTGTAGTTGTTTGTTGCGATAGGAGTAGAGACTTTCAGTTTCATGGGGATCAGGCGAAGCATGCAGTGTTCACCACAAGTCAATGGGAATTTCAGGATCCTAAAATGGAGGTACTGTACCATATAAGACAATTTTTTGTGGGGATATTCCCTTACATAGGCCTTATATAGGCCTTGTAGATGGTAGGTACCTCCAATTTAGGTTCCTGAAATGGCCATTGAACAAGTTTAGGGCATGATGGTCAACATGATGTAAAATTTGATGTTGCAGGGCTTCATACATCCCTAAATTGTTTAATGAAACATGACCCTGAAATAATCGAGCAGAATTGAGTTTTCCACAACTAGTCATGTTCCCCAAGATCGTCGTCCAAATGTCGTCGCTTAGGCGGTGTTGCATCCTCATTTCTATACCCTTGTTCTTGAGAATTTATACATCATCCTTGTTTAATATCCATTTATGTTTGTAAATTCTCCGATTTTGTATGTTTGGTGAGTAGATTCCCATGTTCGGTGCTTAAATTTTAATTATTACTATACTCCAAGCAATTGTTTTAAGACACGTTCCCCAGGTGTAGTAGCAACATCCACATGTTTGTCGGACATTTTTTTGTCAAGAATCATTCCTATAGTTGTTGAGAAAGTATCATGTTTACCAGTGACAGTGAAGCTCTTGGCTCCCACATATACCCACATATCATATTCTTGGTCATATATCCCATTAAAACTCCATTGTGGTTACTTGTTCATTATAATTATAATAGTAGTCCCAAAAGAAGATAGAACAGTCGGAAAAGAAACATGTAGTAAATATATGCAAATATCATCTATAACATCCTGGAAACATCTGGAAACACTGTTCTTTCTTTTAGGGGGATGGCCACAAGCAAAATTTTGAAACCAATGTTGTCCCTATGATAACTACATGTTGGTCCCATTATATGTGTAATTAAACTCTCCCAAAGCCATATTTCCGTATGAAGAATCACGTTACATCATGGGGATTCACTTCACTCACTTCCTCTGCAAGATGACCGACCCGTTTTCCATGACCCCGGCCGCAATTTTGGTGGAATCCTCATCCCGTTGTACAGGATGGCGCCCCCCGGTGATGTGAATGTTGGTTTATTTATAACCCCCATGAAAACTAGTTCGTTATATGTACCATAAACCATAGATTTCAGCTACTTTTTTAAATAGCAACTGAATGCTGAATGCCATCTAGGCCGAATCCTGTATCCAATTCTTGGTCATTCTTGTTTATTGCTGGTTCGCTTATTTTATCACTGATTGGTGGTTTGGATCATTTATTATTTTTCCATATATTGGGAATAATCATCCCAACTGACGAACTCCATCATTTTTCACAGGGGGATGTATACCACCAGCCAGTGTATATAATATCATAAAAGGACATGTTTGTTCCATCATCATACAAAGTCCCAAAGTCTCTAATGAGGGGTAGGTATACCACCAACATGTTATAACACTTTATTTAGTTCGGGGATTGCCCAGGTTTGATTACCGGAGGTTAGTCCATGAACATGTCCATGAAAAGTCCATAGAATTTCCATGAAATAGCCATTAAATATCCATAATTAACCAGTATGATATCATCCAGTAAAAACGTCATCCATATTATATCAACCATATATCCACATATTATATCAATATTATATCAACCATATATCAACCATATATATATATATCCATGTATAAATCTATATATATATATCATCCACATATATAGTAAAAGTATCATCCATATAACCACATATATATATATATATATATATTCATTCATAGTTGGTGTTCCCTACGATTTGTGCCATTTCAGAAAAACCTGTTCAGAGCTCCACGGCAGGACTTGGCTCCCCTGATGGAGCTCAAGGCGCTCCAAAAATCCATGGGTGAAGGTCTAAGCATCAAGAAATAGGGATTTAGTGGGATTTAGCGAACATATGTTATATATGATATATAGATATATTGATATATATATATATACATATATACAATGATAGCAATAATAACAGTAACAATTATTATTTTTGTTTAAACAATAAATTAATAATGATAATAATAATACTCATCCTCATAACAATAATAATGATGATAATAATAAATATTGTATATATATATATATATGCATGCTAAGCGGTCCTTCCAGCGCCTAGCCGCTCGAAGATGTCAAATATGCTTATCATAGGGTACCTTCCAGTGGCTTCAACCAAGGTAGGCCCTGAAAGGGCCGCTTACTACATATATATATACATATATACATATGTATACATATATATATATATATATATATATAGTGAGATAATCAAACATGGCTAGCTGGGAAATCCCTGAAAAGTGGAAGTTGACTTCGCTGGGAAAATCCTCTATAAATGAGGCATTTTCCAGCCAACCATGTTTGAACATTATTTCCCCAATTAGATCACCCATTATTGATGTTTGTTGGGGAAATCAATTGATAATTGTTGGTTATAACCCATTAATGGTTTTAATTAGTGTTACTCAATTAATTAACGGTTATAACCAACAAATGGTAATAAATCCTATTATCCCATTAATTAAAATTCCATTAATATCCCATCAATATCCCACTAACACCCCATTGATATCCCATTAATTTCCCATTATATCACCCATTAATTATTGATATGGTTGGTTTTAAATCCCATGAAGAATCCACATTATATAATCCCATTAGATTCCCATTTGGCTCAGCTTTTGTATATATATATCTATAAATCAATATCCCATTCATATCCCATCCCAAACATTATCCTAGATGAGTGACTGGTTTGATGACTTTGATGCTAGCATTATCTTGGATTTCAAATGCAGTTATGGCTCAACTAACAGTTTTATATATATATATATATATATATTTATGGGTTTATTTCATGATTCATGATATATACCTAACTAGTTATAGATAGTTATAGGAATTGTTTCCTTCTATTTATAAGAATATAGTTATAAATAGTTATAGGAATGACTTTGATGGCTGCATTTTCTTGCAGTTATGGCCCTTAACAGTTATACATGGACTTGTAACTCCTATAACCATCTATAGCTAAGATTATATATATATAAACCACAACTAACAGTTTTAAATGGGATTATAATGATATATAACCTTATAGGAGTTGTGTCATTTCATTTATAACTGTTAGTTGGGCCATAGCTGTGAGGCTTCAGCTTTCACCGCCGTTCACCCCGCTTCACCACTTTCCGCCCTGACGCCGTGACGCTCCAGGTGACCCTGGCAGAGCTTCAGGATGCCTTGGAAACCCTGATGCAGGACATCAACGCGCCGGGCTCCACAGCACAAAATGGTTGGTCTATGGTTGGGAAAATATGGGGATTATAAATGGTGAATTCTATGGTTTATGGTAGATATAACCAACTAGTTAACGGGGTGAAACAAAACCAACTTATAACTGGGGATTAATATGGAAGTTTCCATAGTCATGGGGATACCCCAAGCGCGCTGGATGGTTTATTTCATGCAAAATCCTAAAGTAAAATAGATGATTTGGAGGTACCCCCATTTCAGGAAACCTTCAGTGATCTAACCATCGTTATATGGACCAACTAAGAGTTTTAAATGGGATGATTTCTTGATATATAACCTTAGTATACCTTGGATATAGGAGTTGTTTTATTCCATTTGTATTTTATAGTTGGGCCATGGCTGCACCATAGAACTGGTTTCTTCATGGATATGGAAATAAATAGGAATCCCAAAGAAACACGGATTTCCGGTCAGTGAAATATTATAATTTGCCCAGGTATATAGAAGGTTTAACCATCATTTATATATATATATAGGGTTTAGCCATCAGCTAATCACCAACAAAAAGGCTGATTTCACCACCAAACAAGTGGGATTGATAGTTGATTTAAGTTGTTAGGTATTTGTTTAAACGGAATATAGTAACACCAAAACAAAGGATCAGCAAAATGTATCACCTTTTTAGCATATAGGAGTTTACTGTTCTATGTTTCTTTGGGGTTGCTGTATAGTTAATATATGTTAATATAAAATGCGAATGCTAAGCATCATAGGTAACAAGAACCCAAATTATCAAACTGGTCAGATCGATGAATCATCATAATTTATGAATGTACATGTATATATATATATATATTACAATATATATATATATGTATATATATGTATATATAAATATGTATATATCATGGGAGTAATTTCATTACAACCATGTCTCCTAAGATTCGAGATAAGTCCTGGTGCTTCGAGATGTGGGAGCTGGACCCGAAGCGCCAAGAAATGATTCGCTTTTCTTGCGAATGAGAAATGTGATTTAAAAGGTAATACACCAAATATATTATGATATATTTATATTTAATTTTGGTTCATACATATCTATATATCTTTAAAAATTAAATATAAATATATCTATTTATTATATATAATATATATTCTATATTTAGTATTTCATACATATCTATATATCTATATATTTATCTTATAATATCTTTATAGGAATACATGGCGCTTGAATCTCAGAAGAGACTGACTTGTGACACTGCAGCTCCCTGGGTCGCACCCGTGGAGGCGGACAAGGTGTTCTCATGCCTAACATGGACACGAGGTGGTGCCCTCCCAGTTATAAATGGGTTATAATCCCATTAACTATAGATAGATCACCTATATTCACCTATAGTTATTGGACTTATTTGCACCAACTTAGCTAACGAACTGGGGCACCACCCTGTTAACCTATAGTTAACTATGGATTATAAATGGGTTATAGATCACCTAAATTGGGTTTAACCCCCAGTTATAATCCAATAGTCACTAAGTTGGTTATAAATGGGTTATAATCCCAGATGTACAAACTAATAGATGTATATCAATGTGAAACCTATAGTTAACTATGGATTAATTTATGCATATCATAGAATCCCAGATATTTCACTATAACCTATAGTTAACTATGGATTGTAAATGGGTTATAGATCACCTAAATTGGTTTAACCCCCAGTTATCATCCAATAGTCACTAAGTTGGTTATAAATGGGTTAGAATCCCATTAACGAGTTTGATAAATCACCAACAAAAACCAAAGTGAAATCGAACTTTTAAATTTACACCAACCAATCGCTATTATAAATCAGCTATAATTTCCATTAAACCCACATGTTCCTATGGTTTCCACAGGGGTATCACCAGCCAACTTAGCGATTTCGCTCACTGGGGCACCACCCTGCTCGCAACCAATAGCAGTCGGATGTCCTTCCGAGCACTCGGATGGACCCCATTTTCACTATGGTTGATGGTACGCAAATAACGAACTAGTTACTGGGGCTTATTTATAAACCAACGTTCACATCACAACGGGGGTCCTCACATTGTACCTAGAAATCTGGGAAATGGTTTATTTCATGGGAAATCCTATTAAAATGGATGATTAACACACTCACGAATTGGAGTGAGTGAATCATTAAATACGATCAAGCATGCATACCTGTATGTGATGTTACATATATTTATCCCTAATACATCCCACTGATATGATCCCTATATATCCCTATATCAAGTTCATTCATGCTAATATATCTTGGGGGGTGTTTTGGCAACCATAGATGTTTTGATTGGGATTCGACATGGTTAAACAACCAGAATCATTCATCGTTCACCTGGTCAACCTGGTGATAAACTATTATAAGCCAACTTAGCTAAGTGAGAAACACTGCCTCCACAATTCACCTTAGCAAGCGCCAACACTGGTTAAACTATGCTAAACTGTTGTAAGATCCATATCGTTTTGGGGCCTACAATAAGAGGTTAGTGAAACAAACACTGCATTCATATAATATTTAGATATGTATCACTTACATAACTCGAGACAAGTATAACCTACCCTCTGGTAAACTAACATAGTTATTGAACATGGCCATAGAAATAGTGGATTTACCCAATCAAAATGGTGATTTTCCATAATTTTTTGTATGTTTACCAGAGGGTAATGAATTTCATTAGATGATCCAACAGTACTGGAAATATTTCTAGATGGTATGTGTCCGTGGCTGGTTGGGGGGTTCCAATGCTTATGTTTTTTCAACTAATCGGGACGATTTTTGGAATGGGTTTTGTTGCCATCAGCCTTATATAGATATGATTCATATAATAACGGTGAGTCTGAAAATATGCCATTGCCAGTTCCAATGAATCAGCCAATAGCAGGCCTTCCCGGTCTTAGAATACCCTCTGGTTATTTAACATAGCCATGGAAAATGGTCCATTTATAGATGGTTTACCTATTAAAAATGGTGATTTTCCATGGCTATGTTAGTCATAACCAGATGGTAGCCATTTTGCCGTGGGGCCTTCCCTCATATCACATGAGGATCGGATGGAATTCAGAGTGTTACCCTGCCTGGTGCAGGATTTCTTCCATAGAATGATAGATACCTGGGCCCCATTGGCTCATGGTTAGCTAAATTGTTAAAAAAACAAAGTAGGTGAACTAGGAATTATGAGAGATATCACGACAGGGTGGTGCCCCAGTTCGTTAGCTAAGTTGGTAAGTCCAATAACTATGGTTTATAGGTGATATATCTTTAGTTCATGGGATTATAACCCATTTATAACTGGGGGGGCACCACCTTGTATCACTATGGGGAGAAACTAAACCAATTTATAACTGGGGGCCCTACCTTTGATGATTCCAAGCAGACATACCCTCTGGTTATTGAAAAAGTTTGCGAACTGGAAGTAAATATTTCATATTGTTAATTTAATTGCATTGTGAATCCCAATCTACACAACATTCAACACATTTATAATTAAGAAAATCATGGGATTCAACAATATTCAATAAGACTACTTGGATATCAGATATTAAATCCCATGATTATCTCATTCAATTTTGAGACAAAGAAAGTAGGTCCATTAAAACCTTAGTAAACACTATGAAACCCCTGAACATATCCCTATGAACTCCCCATTAAATCCCTATAAAATCCCATTTAAACATCTATAAAGTCCCATGAGACCTATAAAATTCAATGAAGCCCCTATGAAATCAAATTAAATCATCAAAAATGGCAATTAAATCCTATGAAATCCAATTAAATCCTATGAAATCCCATAAAATCTCATTAAGTCACCATAAAACTCCATTAAGTCACCATAAATTCCCATTAAATCCCCAATAAACTCCTATTTTTACCTAAAAACCATGGTGATCCCCCATCGCATCACCATCTCCCAGGGGCGATCCTGAGATCATCTTCCGTTCCTCGGTCTTCACTGGAGCTGTTGAGGACAAATTGGTTGGGGGCCAGGAGCTTGGTGCTTTAGGTTGAGCTTCAACCATCAATTCATGGCTTTTAATGGGAAAACCATAGGAAAACCATAGGAAAATGGAGGTTTACCCTCTGGTAAACTGACATGGCTGAGGAAAATCAGCATTTTTAGTGGGTAAATCCACTATTTCTATGACCATGTTCTATGTCGCTATGTTAAATTACCGGAGGGTAACCATCAATTCATGGTTTTTGATGCATTTTTTGAACATTCGAAGATACGGAGATATAGTTAATGAATGTTAATGAATGATGGTAACCGTCATGTATAGGGATTTTGTTTAGCGTCAAACAGACGGGAAATGATGGAACATATCATTGATAAATAAGGTTGATGAGTTTGTTGGGATTGTATTACCTAAGACACGGAGGTTTCCGATTCGTCATGGGGGTACCCCCCAATTCATCCAAGTCATTCGACCATGACTTAGATGGGGAGGAGATCTTGAGGGATAGTCATAGGGGTCTCTCTGAAAATGGTTTGGATACTCTGATACCCTCAATTAATTGCCACTTTAATGGGAATCATGTGGATTAAGTAAAGTATGATTAAGTAATTGATTTGGGGGTACCCTATTTCAAGACAAACCCATCATATAACCAGTAGAATGCTGATTTTTCAGGTGGTCGATCCTTTGAAATCAGACACAGATATGGCTTTGTCAATGGGCTATACCCAACTAGCAACACTTCTTCATAGGGAAATTGCAAACCATACTAAAGCATAATAAGCACAATACTAAACCATGATAATGTTGGTAAACTTTACTGTGTTGGGGGGCCATAGCTGATAATGTGGGCCATAACCATAATCACTGATAGATCATGTTGCCTTGTTATTATCCCATTATAATCCAATAATGTGGGTAAGACAACAATAATAAACCACCCATTTTCCTGGGAATGGTAAACATAGCACCAACTTCAAAAAATGGTGATGGCTGGGGGGATGGTTTATGACATTGTTTTACCCTCATTAAACTATAATACACCATGATAAACCATTGGATGTGATGCTACCCTTCCTGGTATACAAAACACAAACGCGGCACTAGCGCCTGGGTGGAGCTCTTAGGCTCAGGCAGAGCAGTTTGAGTTTCGGAAATCGTGGCTGTGAGACCTTTTTTTTGATCCCAAATCTTGGGTTTAAACATTCAAATCTTGGTATATGGTGAGCTATAGTTGATGAATGATGGTAACATATGGTAACCACCATACAGAGTTGCATTTCTCTGATATTGCCGTAGAATGCTTTAGATATTATCTCCATCAACACCTCAGCCAATTGTTCACGAGACCCAATATTTTTAAACATACTTGGGTATTGCCCTATAATTAGCTGGTTGTTGGTTTGGAACATGAATTTTATGACTGTCCATATATTTGGAATAGTAATTCCAACTGACTCATATTTTTCAGAGGGGTAGGTTTTCCCCACCAACCAGCTATATATATATATATATATAAGTAACTTTGTATGATAACCAATGGGATTAAACCATATTAAACCATACTAACCATATATAGGGTAGGTCAACCACCAACCAGATGGGTCTTACCAGATGGGTTATACCACCAACCAGTAAAAAAAATCCTCAAAATCCTCCTTGGTGATCCAACATGGAAACATGCCCCCCAGACATGGAGTACTCTTAAAATCCAAGGGGAACACCTCGAATTCGAGGCGTCATGTTCTCCATGGTGATTAAAGAGGGGATATGTCTGGTGAAAAAAAGCGCAGTTACCCTCTGGTAAACTAACATAGCTATGGAAAATCACCATGGTTAATGGGTAAATCAACTATAAATGGCCATTTTCTATGTCGCTATGTTAAATTACCAGAGGGTATCATCAAACGAAATGGGCCAAACTGTTTGAACAGACCAGAGGGTACCACATGTCTGTTTTTCACAGACCCAGCCGAAGTGTGGATTTACGACCTGGAGAAAAATGCAACTTCGAATCATGCCACTTAGATCCACTTAAGTGGTTAACAACCCCGATAACGTAGAAAGTCCCGGATTCCTAGTGTTATTCTACAGGATTTATAAGTGGGTTCTCATCCCACAAACACAGACCATTTACTAAGCCTAGTACAGCCTGATCCGTTATTATAACCACTTATAAATCAAGGGTACTGGTATAGTATAACCCATAGCCAGTGACTTTGCTTAGTGGTGAGAAACAAACTGAGCGTTTACTGAATCCAATCATGTGGTACACCTTAAGTATTTGCTATAAATCACTTGCCAAGTTTTATTAAGATACTTGCAATAGATACTTAATATAGCAACCCAAGTAGAGTATTTGAAGTATCAATATAAGTATCACCCAAGTGATTTTATACTCAATGGGTTCTACCACTAGGGTTACTTGGGTTACACCACTACCCAACTAACAGTTATAAATGGAATGAAATAACTCCTACAACTATATATAACTAAGGTGAAATATATCATGAAATAAACCCATAAAAATAACTGTTTTGGGGGGCCATAACTGAAATAGAACCATGGCCACGATCTGTGAGATCATTCTCCGGCCGTAGATCGCAGGAGAAGAAACACGAGGGTCGTCATCCTCGACAGCAGCCGGGCACCAAGCCCTGGGAAAATCCCCGAAAACAATGGGAACATATGGGAAAAATAGAGGAAAATATGGACCATCCCTTATAAATGAAGGGTTCAATGGGAACTAATTGTATAAATGGTACAGAAACTGAGTTGTTTGTTGGGAAGATCATCCATAAATCAAGGTCTTTTTGTGGGAAAATCATCTAACTCAATGTGCATTTTCAGCAAACCATGTTTGATTGCCGGAGGGTACTTGTTGGTATGAAATGAAATAAATGGGGATGTACCGACCAGCGAACATCAACTACTTAGTTTTTGTCTGAAAGGTATCTAGAATATATCAACATATTCAAATTGGCAATGTTATTTTTGGGCAGCTATTAAGCTACATATAATATATATATATATATATTATAATTATTATGTACGTATATTTGCACAACCCTTTTGGGGACAATGAACGCCTTGCATAATCAGTTCCTGGAGTAAGGACGTTTTATGTTTTTTATGTTTAGTCTGGTTGGTTTCATGAGATTTTTTTTTTGGATCGCACAGCCCTGCAGCCCTGGAGTATTGAAGGCCTTTTTGTAACCATCTATATTTTGGTAGTATTGTGGCAAGCTCAATCACTGAAAGGATCCCTGACCTTAGTAAGTGGTTTGGAAAGACATTACCCTCTGGTAAACTAACATAACTATGGAAAATCACCATTTTAATGGGACAACTCACTAACCTCGAAATGGATGGTTTATTTCATGGAAAATCCAGCTATAAAATGGATGATTTTGCGGCACCACCATGGATTGGAAACCTCCATATTCCAGCAAAAAAGATCCGAATTTAAAAAAGGGGGCCATAACCCAGTCACAAACCATTTGCCATCAACTGAGCAGTGTTCCAAAGCCTTCTTAGTTGATGATACTTGGGTCTTGTACCATCCCATACAATCATTGGGGATTATCATGATCCATGAACTGGAATCCGATGCTCAACCAACACAATGATCGACAATAATGGATACTGATGGGAATCCCCATAGAAAAATTAGTCATGAACCGTTAGCCAAGCTCCATTATGAAGCAACCAGTACTAATTGAAATGACATTTCGCAGGTTTTGAACACTGCCAAATGCTCCAAGTATGGACTATTTACCTATATGTACCCCAAAAGCGGCCCAGTTTTGGTAAATATCATCCCAGATTCAGATATATTTAGCTACATTATCCCTACATTTGGTCATATACCCCTACAGTTATGGCCCTTAACAGTTATTTTTATGGGTTTATTTCATGATATATAACCAACTAGTTATAGATAGTTATAAATTATAGGAGTTATTTCATTCCATTTATAACTGTTAGTTGGGCCATAACTCATATCTGTAGTGGTGTAACCCAAGTAGCCCTAGCGGTACAAGCCATTGGGTATAAAATCACTTGGGTGATATACTTTTATTATTGGTACGTCAGATACTCTACATGGGTTGCTATATTAAGTATCTATTTTAAGTATCTTAATAAAACGTGGCAAGTGATTTATAGCAGATACTTCAGATGTGCCACATGATTGGATTCAGTAAATGCTCATGATATAGTAATGTTACTATTATATTACCCTCTGGTACACTAAAATAACTATGGAAAATCACCATTTGAATAGCTGGATAAATCCACTATTTCTATGGCCATTTTCAACAGCTATGTTAGATTACCAGATGGTAATATAGTAACATACCAATACCCTTAATAAGTGGTTATAATGAAAATCTAATGTTACTATATTAAGTACATTATTTCCCCGAGTAAATGCTCCATCATCTGTGTTCCCGGTGAGCGAGCCAACCGAGGATCCTTGTGTGGGACGAGCAATTGCAGCTTCAGGACGATCGGATGCCAAAACAGACATTTTTTTTTTGGGAGAACTATGGCTCAATTATGACGATCTCATGGTAGATATATGGTAGATATATGATATATGTAGATATACTATAGTATTCATGGGGGTTATGTCCACCAACTGATGGGGGTTTCCACCATGATCAATAATGTCCATATGTGGTAAAAATTTAGCTTGGGGCCGGGAGCTGGTGATCATCCCATCTATCATCATAGAAACCTGTTGTTTTTCAGGGGTAAACCTTCAAGCCCCTCTGTTTTCATCAACCAACCAATGGGAATTTGGGACATGACGGTCTCATTTGGCAACTTCAATGGATCGGATGCCAAACTGGATGTCCAAGAAAACCCACTGGTTGAGTCATGGAAGGGTTTTTTCCCCACCTGTCAGGTGAGGGTTGTTAGATTTTATGTCAGCTGGTCCGCCCTCCTCCGGACCTCCGGATCAAAGTGTTCCCCGCCGGACCTCAAACCAAAGAATTTCTGAAGATATACCAGGTAGAATGCCAGATAGAATGTCAGAAAATATGTCAAACAAATGTCACTTGGTTGGGGGACCACTCGAAGAAAGTAATTTTCCATACAACAAGCAGTGGGTGAATGATAATGAACCCAGCCGACCTCCCTAATTTTGTTTTCCACAAGGGCTATGTTGGTTGGTTGATGATTATATAATTATGAGTTTTTCAGGTTATATTTAAATATCCCGGGATTTATCATATAATCCAAAGCCAAAATCCTAAAAGGACAATTTTTGCGCAACACCCCAAAACATAGATAAAATTGACAAATTCCCATTAGTCATCATTGACGTTTACATTCTCAAAAGGACAAGATAGAATTTCATATCTTGGTAACATTCGCTATTAGTTTGTAGATATGAAAATAGTTAACTGTGAATCACAATATTGAATTGCATACTGCACATGTTTGTATTTTACCTGTGTCTGAAATTGTGATATGTCATATTTTTTGCAATGGGTATTTCAAGGACTCCACGTTTTTTTCCAAAAATACATGGCAGGTACAGGATGGGACCCCCAAGATAGCTAAGTTGCCTTATAAGTGGCTTAACTATGGTTTTGGTACGGTAGATATAACTATAGTTAATGGATGTTAATGGGGTTTATAAACCAACTTATAACTGGGGCGCACCATCCTGGAGCTCCAATTTAGTGCCGGAAATTGCCTTTTTTTTCGGAGACTGTCAGACCAGCCATCTTTGACAGGATATCGAGTCAAAGGTCCTGCACAGTTCAGGCAGTGTCTTCGCTGAGGCAGGGCGAAGGCTTAGGCGAAGATCAAGGGCGCTGCCAAAGCTCAACTGGGGAACTTACCGTCAGCAAAATATGTGAAATTCATGGGAAAATATGAGAAATTCCCTATAAATCGCCGCGGTTGGTTGATGGTATACAAGGTGGTGCTCCATTGGCTAAATTATGCTAAGCTTATTCGTTTTCCAAGGCGAACCAATTTGGGCTTATTGTAGATGCATCGAGCTAGTTAATGGGGTTTCAATAAACCAAGCTAGTTAATGGGGCTATAAACCAACAAATCCAACAAACAGAACTGGAATGCATAACATCTCATCTTTTTTTTGAGCCCCAGTATTACCAACCGAAAAAATGGAACAAAAACAATATCTGCGTGGTGGTTTGGAACATTTTTTATTTTTCCATATATTGGGAAGAATCATCCCAACTGACTAATATTTTTCAGACGGGTTGAAACCACCCACCAGTATTTGATATAAGTGGTATAGGCCATTTTCGATCGTGGTATTTCACATAAATTCAGCAGCAAATATTCCTATTTGTCAACAAATCAATTCATATCTCATCCCCTTTGATGTCATCGGTATAGATAAACATTGACGGAAGTATCCTTAGATAACTGTGTCTGGTAGATATTGTTTGATATATATTACATATATCTGGGTAAATTATAACGACCTCACTGCGACCTCACTGGAAATCATGGTTAGTAAGGGAAATGATCCCCAAATGGCCGAACTATTCAGGTTAGTGAAATATGATAATTTACCCAGATATATTGTTTTTTTCAGCGTATATGTTACATCTACATTTTTCGTGCTTAAATCCACATTTTGTGAGGTGAACGGACCACAGATCCCCCCTCAGTAGTTTATACATAGCCGCTAGAAGTTCAACTGTTGGCAGGCTGGGAGCGAACCAGTTGTAGATTTTAGATGATTTTATATGTTTTTTAAGCAGTTATAAACTGTTATATATATATATCTGGGTAAATTATAACGACCTCACTGCGACCTCACTGGGAATCATAGTTAATAGTTAATAAGGGAAATCATCCCCAAATGGCCTTAATTCAGGTTAGTGAAATATTATAATTTACCTATATATATATATATGCAAACTATAGTTGGAATATAATCGCATATAATTCCATGTTGAATCATGGTAAACCAGGCCGGTTTTCCACCAGAGGAATTTGTTTGAAAAAAGGGCATGCACCCATGGTACGAGACACCCATCACATCCCTATACTGTATATATACACATATATATATATATATATGTACATAATATATATTATGATATCCCTATATATGTATGTTCTTCCACCCCAGACAATGATATCTTTTTATTTTCCCAGAACGATTAGTTCGCAGTGTTCAAAGCCCTGGTTGGTTGATGATTAGTTTGGGTATTTTACTGACCAATTGGAGCACTTCAGAATTGATGATGGGAATCCTGTCCTCAGACCAACCAGATGTATCCAGATGTTAGATATTTACTATATCCCATAATATGTATGCTGAATGATATCATTTTTCTGCTACTATATGATCTATCCCCTTTGTTGTGTACATCTCCTTCTGATATGTATACATACTTTATATGTACATATATATATATCCCTATGGATCCAAGTACCTTCTCAGGAAGTGTTTGGGGTATAATTTACTATAATTTGGAGGCTTAAGTACCTTCTCAGACAGTGTTTGGATCCATAGGGTATGTATACATGTGTCATTTAACTTTCGTTATAGGAGTTATTTCACTCCGTTTATAATATATATATATATCTGTATAGTGTTCTCTATAGCATTATAACTGTTAAGGTACATAAATAGGTGCGGTAAATAGGGATTGTTAATAATACTACAATTATATAGATAAATAGGTACATGGTTTCCATCCGCAATTGACAGTACTTATTTACAATATTATAATAGTAAGTAGGTACAGTGTTTGTAATTCTGATTGGTGATTTGGAACATTTTTCATTTTCCATATATTGGGAATGTCATCATCCCAACTGACTTTCACTCCATCATTTTTCAGAGGGGTAGGTCAACCACCAACCAGAAAAGCTATTGAAAAATGCCATGTATAGTTGATTTTCCCAGCTATAAAAGGGTGATTTCACAGAAAAAAGGACAATCCCAGCTATAAAATGGTGATTTTCCAGCTATAAAATGGTGATTTCACATAATAAAACTGTTTCCCATAATAACTGCTGCGCATTCTTTTTGTTCATTTCCGCCAGGACCAAGCCGCAGTCACCGAGGCCGTGATGACCCAGGAGACCCCCGCGGAACTCCTCAGGACAGGACGGGGACCGTTTTTCGAGGAAGCGGCTGAGCCATGCTGGGTCACATGGATTACGCGACAGGAGATGGATTAAATATTGAATCTGTTGGGATTTTTTTCTTTCATATTTTTCAGAGGGGTAGGTCAACCACCCACCAGAAAATACACTGGTTGATTGTTTACTCTAGGGACTCTTGCTACCTGATTTCTTGGGATTTCTTTGGATGGGGGTACTTAATGGGATTCAATGGGAGTTTATGGTGACTTAATGGGACTTAATGGGATTTAATGGGATCTAATTGAATCTGTTGCAAAGTGAGGCCACCCAGTGATGTTTGTTGGTTTAGATTCGCCCCAGTAACTAGTTCGTTATAAGTACCATATAGTACCATAAACCATAGTTATTGAGTTATAAACCAACTTAGCTATCGAACGGGGGCCTCACATTGTGGGATTTCTTGGGATTTACCCTCTAGTAAATGAACAGTTTGACCCTGAAAATCACCCAGTTTTAGTGGAAACTAATCTTCCAACCCCGATGACTGCCAGGGTCTATGTTAATTTACTGGAGGGTATATGTTTTTTTTGAGATGGGTCTATAGGATTTCTTATATTTCTTGAGTCTATCTAGGTGTATATGTGATTTATATGGGTTTAGATGGCTTGAATGGTGAATTTGTTGGGATCTCGATTGGCTTTAAGCATGATAAATGGAGATATAACCGTATTTGAAACATTCTGGTTGATGGGTTTTTATATCGATGGAATCTATAATGGCCCACTGGCTCATGGGAGCCTTTTTTCCCATACTACTTCCTTCAAAATTACTTTCTTCGATTCATACACACATACACACACAATCACATTCTTAAACCATGACTAACGAAGAAGTGACCGAGCTGCGGGGCCAGATCAGGGAGTTGGTGGACATCGTGAGACTGACTTCTGCGGCGCAGATTAGGAGTTCGCCCTCGTCGTCGTCTTCCGATGAAAGCGAAAGGAAGCGGAGGAAACGGAGAAGGAGGTCGTCGACTTCCGATGAAAAAGATAGGAGGAGGAGGAAGTCGTCTTCCAGTAGGTCGTCAACTTCCGATGAAAAAGATAGGAAGAGGAGGAAGTCGTCTTCCAGGGAGAAGAAGAAGGAGAAACAGGAGAGAAAAGACGAGACAAAGAACGTGAAGTCCGAAGAGGATTTCAAAGAGAAACAGAAGAAGGCGAAGGATGAGAAGGCCAAAGATGACAAAAAGAAGCAGAAAAAGGATGAGAAACAGGAGGTGAAGACTGAAGAGAAAGACGAGACAAGGAATGTGAAGTCCGAAGGGGAAATCAGAAAGAAACAGAAGAAGGCGAATGATGAGAAGGCCAAAGATGATGACAAAAAGAAGCAGAAGAAGGATGAAAAACAGGAGGTGAAGTCTGAAGAGAGACAGACAAAGAAAAGATAAGTATTCTGCCATTGTTCCTGACATATCATTTGGAAGTATACATTGCATATATATATAATCTGCCATGCTATTTGACATTCTTTCTGGCATATACTCTGACATCTCACTGAGATCTGGAGCTCGCGGTTGAGGCCTTGAGATCTGCTCGCTGTTGAGGTCCGGCAATGCCCACTGCGATCTGGAGCTAGGAGAGGAGAGGAGAGGATGAGCCGAGACAAGCCGAGAGGATGACGAGGAAGTAACTCTGATAAAATTTCTAGAGTTATATATAGAGTGACCCTCTCCTGGCAGGAAAAAAAACTATTCTGTATGGCAAGATTACGAGAACGAAGGTCCCATAAGGCGGTCCCTATAAATTCCATGGATACAAAAGGGAGTTATACTACCGAGGTTTTTGGGGATATAGCTATAGCCCGTCATAGGGAAACTTATTAACCAACCGGTCAGTGGATTGGTTTCAGGGAAAATCTACAGGAAACCGTAGATTTTCTCATTAAATATGGGGCTTTCCTGTAAAATTTCCCTTAAGCCAATCCATTGAACTAGTATAATGATATGGAACAGGAGTGTTTATAACGGCTCAGTTGGAGATGGCGCAAGAATGGCGGGAACTATAATAATTATGGGAAAGTTGGCACCAAAAGTTATGAACGATTCCACGATGAACTTCCCTGACAACTTTACCCGCACAGCTAAGGATGTTAAGCTCTTACCACTTAATTATAAATCGGCTATAACTGATATAAGCGCATTTATAGAATGATAACCCCATTTGTACAATGTGAGGCCCCCCAGTTATAAGGTTGTTAATAAAAGCCCCAGTAATTAGTTCGTTATAAGCACCATAAACCATAGTTATTGGAGTTATGTGCACCAACTTAGCTATCGAACGGGGGCCTCACATTGTAACTGGTATCTGGGGCTGCAAAGCATGGAATCCCTGCACCTCGCCAGGCGCCTGACCAGAATCTTGGAGGATCAGCTGCTGAGGTACCAATCTCAGGTGGACCTCGTCGTCAAGGACAGTAAAGATGGAAAAAAACACACGATGTAAAGACATACGCTATTTCACAAAAAAAATGTACAATATATATATATTTTTTTTCTTTTCATGTCGGTTTATAACTAAGTTTTTTACGGTACATATATCTTATGTATATTTAGTTGTCTATTAGGAGTTATTCGGTATTGAGCTATGCCCACTTTTTGTTGGTCGATTCTCAGCCTTTGGTTCTACCCTCTTTTGTATTTGTTGATATCCTTTGGATTCAATCACCGTTTTTGAAATATTAGATGCTTGTAACAGGCATGGGGTTCAAAAATGAAAAACAACAAGGCACTAAAAAATGTTTATTTAAGGCATCTTGCAACATCTCTTTTGTTTTTCCGGGATCAAAGGTGACCAGGTCACCAGGTCGATGTCCTTCCCGGTTACGTGTTGCTGGATTGATCCCAGACGGACACTCGACAACCCATTCCTCACAACCCAAGCGGCTAGATCAGCCATGGTCGATCTAAGTGACCTGGATTTTCGTTTCCAACCAGACCTGTTTGGTTGGTCAAACTTCGATTGTTGGTTGCAGCTTGAACCAGTTGAACCCAAAAAATTGTTTCGAGTTCACATTTCCCAACTGAAAAAACATATCCCAAAAATTACCACCGGCCCTTTTTCTGCATGGTGAAAGCCGGTCCATTTCTTCCAGGATGGTTCTAAGATGTTCTAACCGACCAAAAAAGCAACATATTAGTGCCATTGGGTGATGGTGTCATCCCCTCATTAATAGGGCTTAATATCATAATGATTATATATATATTATATATTATATATATACACCCAAGATTGGTAAGTTGGTGTTTAGGATTTCTGGGATTTATTGGACTTATGTATAACTATAGCTAGATGGAGGTGTCCAAAAATAGGGCTACCCCCAGTCATCATCCATTTATAGATGGATTTTCCATGAAATAAACCATCCATTTTGGGTACCAATATTTTAGGAATCCCCCATATAGCTAAAAATACCCCGGTGTAAGGGTTGACTCAGACCCCGCCGCGGTTTCGCGCAGGATTTTAAAGACGAGATGGTTAAGGCGATAAAAGGGATCTACTTGAGCCATGAACAAAATACTCTGGCTGGTTGCTGGTTGGTGGTTTGGAACCATGGAATTTTATGACTTTCCATATATTGGGAATGTCATCATCCCAATTGGCTTTCATATTTTTCAGAGGGGTTGAAACCACCAACCAGAAAATACCCTGGTTGATTGTTTACTATAGGGACTTTTGCTACCTGATTTATTGGGGATTATGATAACCCATAGGATTGGGGGACTTCCTAGGGATACTAACCAGCTAGTAAGTTGGCTGATCCTCCAGGTACTGGCATGTTCCTAGCAGTCAATTCTGGAATTTTGGTATCATGGGGACTATGCATGAAGTCAGGAATGTGGAATTGATGCAAGGGTGAGTCATGATATACCCATATGAGTGGATGGACGCACCCAAAATTTATAGGGGGTTATACACCCTCTGACAGTCAGTAACTCTAGTCGGTAGTTTCAAACATCAGATCCTGAAGTCATCAGAGCCGAATTTTGGTTGCATGTTAAACTTTGACGGTAAACCCACTACCAAACCATACTTGTATGTATTCTTACCAGACCTTCGTGGAAAAACCATCAAAAAGAACATCAAACAAAAACACATCAAAACTAATCTTGTTCTTGCAACATTAGTAACAAGGTGGTGCCCCCCCCACTTCTGTTTGCTGGTTCGTAATACCCCACAAGCTAGTTCCATATATCTACCATAATCCCAATCGTCAACCTAGTGATGTTCATCAACTTAGCATAAATTAACTAGCAATTCCCGTTGTTGTGTTACGCGAAACCCCAATAGTTGATTATCCAATATTTTTTTAGCTATTATAGCCATTTTGTCCCAATCATAGCATCATTTTTGTTGGTTAAACCTCCATTTTTGGTGGACATCAAACACACCTATCACCCAGAGAGCCCCACCTTTGATTCCCCCATTCCAAACCCACACCACCGGAGTGCCATTGGTGCCAGGCGCTAGGCCAGAAGCGCTTAGTAACTTGGTGCCTCCGGGCAGAAGGGAATACAGGTTGCAAGCAGGGCGCCCGAAACGATAGGTAAGTTGGTGAGAACTCAAATAATTTTGGTTTATAGTTTATAATGGTATATTTAGTTGCCTTCGGCAAACCCGCCGGCCAGAGAGAGGTGGCCCAAGGGAGTTTGATGTGTACTCTAGGTGGAAGCCGGAGAGAGAAGCAGAAGAGAAGAGAAGAGGAAAGAACAGAGGAAGAAGAAGAGGAAGAAGAAGAAGAAAAGACGAAGACAGAACAGTAGATGAGAAGCAGCTTGAGGAGCAGGTGCGTGCTTGGACAACCTCTGGACCGCATACCAAATGAGTGCCGGTCGATCAGTTAGTAGCGTGTGCGTCCTGTGTAGTGCTGCAGACAGTGTCATTAGCTACCGGCACTACCTATTTAGTATTTGGGGGAGAAGGAACGAATATAGGAGTTAGACTACTAGTAGTAGTAGTAGTAGTCGTAGTCGTAGTCGTAGTCGTAGTCGTAGTCGTAGTAGTAGTCGTAGTAGTAGTAGTAGTCGTAGTAGTAGTCTAGTACTAGTACTAGTACTAGTACTAGTACTAGTAAGTACTAGTAAGTAGTAGTAGTAGTAGTAGTAGTAGCAGTAGCAGAAGCAGCAGCAGCAGCAGTAGGGGGAACTAACTATAGATTTTTGTATATCCAAGATATAGATTTTTGAATATCCAAGATAAGTCCAATGGGTAGCCTGCTTATAAATGTAGCGAACTCTGGGCCCCACCTTGAATCTTTCACTGGCCTCGTATATCTTTGTTGGCTTATCATCCTCAACCGACTGGATTGCTAGTTTAATCCTGTATAATTTACTTTGCGGCTATATATGGAAAATAAGCAGAACCAGCATAAGCAGCAACATATTAATTGTTTGGACTACCAAAGATCGACCATATTGTTAACAGCACGAATTCTGGATCAACATATACCATAATCCATTAGTTAAGCCAGTGAATCATACCTAGCCCAGGCATTTGTAATCGACTCCCCTTCCAATCAATGGGAATTTCAGGATCCTAAAATGGAGGTACGTTAGTCCCATATAAGATCATATTTTCTGGGGATATTCCCTGAAGTTTAGGCCTTTTTTTAGGCCTTATATATGATAGGTACCTCCAATAAATCGGTTCCTGTTGCATGGCCATTGAAAATAGAGGGTAAATGATGACAATAATATGTGGATTTCATAGGATACACATTCGGATATGATGGTATACAATGGCCATAGGATTTCCTGAAATTGATTGCTAGAAATCCCATTACCATAACATTCCCATTAATTACCATGATAAATATGAGGTGTCCCTGATATGTCCATTAAATGGCCATTGATCCAAAAATCAAAATACCCATGGGGGAGCCCAGGGTGAACGAGCCCAGGGTGAATTTAAGGGATTTTAGTGGTATTTAGTAGCATTTAGTGACATTTTTTAAAAAGGGTGCCCCCCAAAAAGACGGGTCTTGTGATCCCAGGCAGATGCGCAGGAGCCACCGGTTCGCTCGGTTTAAACAGGTTTTTGCACATGGGCCAAGGGGGATGAGTTCATGGCAAAAGCCGGGTACCCAAATGGAGGTTTTAATGGGAAAACCACAGGAAAACCATAGGAAAATGGAGGTTTACCCTCTGGCAAACTAACACAACTATGGAAAATCACAATTTTTCATGGGAAAACTCACTATTTCTATGGCCATGTTCAAAAGCTTTTTGTATGTTTACCAGAGGGTAGATGCTTACTGGATCAATGGGGTACCTACAATATATAAGGCAAAAACAACGAAAGGCCTAATTTTCAGGGAATATCACCAGAAAATATGGCCAGAAATATGGTACTAAGTTAGTATCTCCATAAATTGGATCCTGAAATTCACATTGAATGGATGTGGATTCCCCTAGTCATATGGAAATTTCATAGGTTTTGACTCATCCAAATGTTGGATTACCATCTATAAATGGAGTTTGTTTGTTGGGAAAATCATTAAACTAGAAGATGAAATGATGGATTTTCACGGATTTCGGGCAGCAAACAGGGAGCTCATTAATGTTGAATCATTGGATGAACAGCCATCTGATTGGTGGTTTGGAACATTTTTTATTTTCCCATATATTGGGAATAATCACATCCCAACTGACTAATACTTTTCAGAGGGGTTGAAACCACCAACCAGCCATGGTAAATATGCGGCCATTGCAGTTGTGGCACTGAACAGTTATAGATGGAATGACATAACCCCTATAACTAACGTTATACATATAATATAAATATAGTTTATATATATATATATATATTATAAACCCATTTATACCTGTTAAGGGCCACAACTATAAAAACACTATGACACGTCTCATATGTGTAATGATATGTTTTCATATGGTTTGTATGACACACTACTTTTGTGATAGTAAATTACACACTTGACAAATAAATGTCATTACAAGAGCTATCCAGTGCTTAGGAGGGAGCGATTCGAACCTAGGGGTATCCATAATCACAATATTGTGGAGCAAAGGATCTACTAAGAGTTTCCCAACCAAATTGCAGAACACATATTTGTTGATATGTTGTGCGCTTGTGTTGGGGCTTAAAGTTGGGCATTTTGACCCAAATTTGACCCAATCACTTGAAGAACTGTACTGCATCAAAAACTGAAGGTTCTGAAGGTTAGATGTTTAAATTCCAAACCATAGATCTAACCTTCAGTTTTTGTGAAATTCCATTTTGACCCATAGATGTGAAGGTTGTTAGATCTACTGAATCGACCAACTTCACCAACATTTCGTAGATCTACACACATCGACCTGTCCGTTCTATGGTTCTCTGGGTGACTTTGAGCAAGGCCCACTGGAATGATGGGAGCTGGATTCGGGGTTCTCTATGCTCATGACCGAAATAGATGACAGAAATAAGGTCATTTATATACTCATTTGAGTCATAGATGATCGTACAAGGTTATTTCATGTTATCAATAGGTCCTAACCTATTCTCCCCATCTTTTCAGTCGATGATCGTTGTGTACACCGTTGAAAAAGATGAGGCACAGACCAGTGTCCCTTTTTGAAGGTGAACTGCGGGGTCAGTCCAATCGTCAATTCGGCAAATGGGAATGGCTCAAAAACATAATCAAAACTTTGAAGCAAACACTAAGATTAGATCGTAAAATGCTAAGCACAAATTATTTCTTGTCATTGGGTCCATTGGTACCGCATCGTACCGATTTGGGCTTCGCCGCGGTAGTTCCACCGGGGCAAGGAGAGAAGAAGCCGCATCGAATTGGCTGAAGCGACTCTGAACGAATACAGCGACCTCCCAAAGCCAAGTGAAGCAGGCAAGGGCACAGGCAGCAGGGACATGTACGGTTTAATGGTGGATATACTCAACAGGGCACTGAAGTAGTACCAAAAGTATATGGGATATTTGGATAAGCAACATATTTGGAACAACCAGTGGCGAATTGTGGTTGAAAGATGTTCAAACTCTGATTTGCGCCCACAATGGTTGCACATGTCGAAACAACTTGTCAGTTGAGATCCTTTAAGTACACAGTAGATTATAATTATATTCAAATATTTATTTTATATTTAAGTACATTACAGTACATGAAAATGATATGTTGTTTTAAATGTATATCATCCATTAACTATAACTATTAGTAAACAAATATTAATATGCCATATATCCATCCATTAATATTAATATAGTTCCATAATATATATATATTCCATTAATATGCCATATATCCATCCATTAATATTAATATAGTTCCATAATATATATATATATATTCCATTAATATCCATATATCCATCCATTAATATTGATTAAATAAACAATATAGTTGTTTTGAATCCATCCATTCCCATTCCAGGGCTATGCATCGAATATGAAGATTCAACGAGGTGAAATGTTCAATGAAAGCTGAGATTTCCGGAGAAATCTACAGTTATGGCCTAACTAACAGACAGTTATAAATGGAATGACATAACTCCTATAACTAGTTGGTTATATAATTATTTATCAGTATAATCCCATTTAAATCACTGTTAGTTGGGCCATAACTCTAGTGGAATCAGGCCTGTAGCTCAAGAGATCCAACAAATCACATGGCATCCGCAGCCCAATGATTTCAACGGATTTATGATCAGTGCGTTGTTTTCCGCGTTGTCACTGCTTGAAGAGTCAGTTGGTTTCTTTGGTCAAAACCATATGTTTTTTTTTGAAATGGGGATATCCAGAATAATGGATGGTTTATTTCATGGAAAATCCATCTATAGATGGATGATTTGGGGGTACCCCCATGGATTGGAAACCCCCCATATATGTTTCTTGATCAATGGATGTTTGATGGTTCTCTATATGTGTGTTGACTTGACCTTTGGTAATTTGGCAATTGAACATCCCTCATTTATAGATCATTTTCCAGCATTTTCCCATGACAACCTTCATTTAGTTTGGGAGTTTCCCAGCTTGCTACTGTGGGTGGAAGAAGTCCTGCACCAGTTGATTGGTGGTTTATCCCATTTATAGGGTTTCAACCATCAAAGGTGGTGCAGGATTTCGCAGCCATCCATAGTATGTTTGATTACTGCTGGGTAATGCACATTCCGTGCCATCAAATCTACATAAAGACGTGGCACACTGTTGTCACTTGAGCCAGGCAACGAAGCCAAGGCGGGGGGGCGGCAGTTGACGGGGTTACCAACGAAGCCACTAGAAAGGTTGGCCCCAGAAAATTCGGATTTCATCGACAGAAAGATGTGGAGTTCACCGACAGAGATGGATTTAGTGAACGAACACAAATTGCGGATTAACCACAAAAAATGGGTATCGAAGCAACAAGAGTAGGGTTAAACTAGCAAGGTATATGGCCTTTCCTGCATAGCCGCACAGACGTGACATTACATGACGTGAGATTACATTACATTGCATTACATTGCATTACATTACACACAGACAGACAGACAGACAGACAGACAGGCAGGCAGGCAGACAGGCAGACATATATAGATACATACATTACAGTACATTACATTACCATACCATACCATTACCATACCATACCATACATTACCATACATTACATACATTACATGCATTACATACATTACATACATTACATACATTACATACATTACATGCATCACACAGATTATTTACATTAAATACATTATATACATTATATATACATTATATATACATTATATACATTATATTTACATTATATACATTATATACATTATATATACATTATATATACATTATATACATTACATACATTACATATATTACATACATTACATACATTACATACATTATATACATTACATACATTACATACATTACATACATTATATACCTTACATACATTACATACATAAAATATATTACATACATTGCATACATTACATACATTACATACATTACATACATTACATACATTGCATACATTACATACGTTACATACGTTACATATGTTACATACATTACATACATTACATTACATACAATATATTACATACATACATACATACATGCATGCATGCATGCATGCATGCATGCATGCATGCATACATGAATACATGCATACATGCATACATGCATACATGCAGACATGCATGCATGCATAGATGCATAGGTGCATAGATGCATAGATGCATAGATGCATAGATGCATAGATACATACATCCACACATGCACACATGCACACATGCACACATGCACGCATGCACACATGCACAAATGCATACATGCATACATGCATGAATGCATACATGCATACATGCATACATGCATACATACATACATCCATACATCCATACATACATCCATACATACATACACACATGCACACATGCACACATGCACACATGCATGCATGCATACATGCATGGGTGCATCATACATGCATACATGCATACATACGTACATACGTACATACTTACATACATACATCCATACATACATACATCCATACATACATACATACATACGTACATACATCCATACCTGCATGCCTGCATGCATGCATACATGCATGGGTGCATCATACATGCATACATGCATACATACGTACATA
>Ga0126342_10002180_pt1 | contig 29885 bp, 27 predicted proteins | sample Cyp1metagenome_FD_92528 | JGI IMG/M metagenome (GOLD analysis project Ga0126342, IMG submission 92528) | Coral microbial communities from Lord Howe Island, Old Settlement Bay, Australia - Cyphastrea 1 metagenome | ecosystem: Host-associated > Invertebrates > Cnidaria > Coral ...
TATCTATCCACTTATATATATATATATATATATATGTATATATATATATGTATATATATATGTATATATATATATGTATATATATATGTATATATACACAGTCTATCTACCTATCTACCTATCTATCTATCTACCTATCTAACTGCCTATCTACCTATCTACCTATCTACCTATCTACCTATCTACCTATCTACCTATCTATCCATCCGTCCATCCATCGATCGATCTATCTATCGATCAATCTATCTATCTTTCCATCTAGCTATCTATCTATTCCAATCTATTCTAATCGATTTTGATGTATTCCGATCTATTCTGATCCGTTCCAATCTGCTATATACTCTGTTCCAATCGATGCTAATTATGATGCGTTCCAATCGATTGTGATTCGTTCGAATCTGTTCTAATCTCTTCTGGTCTGTTTTGATTTTTTCTGGTCTGTTCTAATCCTAATCTGTTCTGATCATTTCTGATTTGTTCTGTTCAAATCTGTTGTGGTCTATTCTCGTCTATTCCGATCTATTGATCTATTCGAATCTATTCCGTTCTGATCTATTCCAATCTATTCTAACCTTTCTGTTCTAAATCAATTTGATTCTAATCTATAGATTCTATTCTTGTCTCATCTGTTTTATTCTATTGATTTCAATCGATCTATTTTCATCATGTTCAATCTATCTATCATTCATTCCCAGAAGCTGTTTTTAATCAATTTGGTCTAACCCATCTATTTTAATATGCTCGGCGTATCTATCTATTATACCTATATCTATCTACCTATATCATTATAGTTATAATCCAATCTAGCCTAATCAGAGTCTAGCGCAGCCAGGTGATGCCACCGCAGGTGCTTTGTGGGCAGGGACATGGGACGCCCCAGGATGCCCTGGGTTCTCACCTCGATAAAATGCTCTTCACTTAATTGGTAGCAAAAAACCAGCTCTGTATTTCAACTTGCTTGCGGGCCACCTGAAGGACAATGTCACTGCTGTTGGGCTTGAGCGACACTCACCAGCATGCAGTGATATCTTGGGTCGATTCTGTTGATGCCAGCCCCCTCTGCAACGTACGGTGATGGCACCGGTGGTTTTCCTTAGCATTTCAGATTCAGATTCGTTGCCTAGTACCCTGGATGATCCTGAATGGGTTTCCCAAGCCAGCAGCCTCCAAGGACAGATTGCTGCCAGTGTGCTGCTTGCCACCAGCGCAAGGGGCTTATGCGGTCTTCAAAATTTCAAATTGCCCAGATTCCGTTGAAGTAGTTTGAAGTGCGATAGTAATAGTTTTTTGAAGTTTTGAAATAATTTGAAGTTCGTGGTGGCAGTGATCCGATGCTGGAAACCAACCCTTGCTGGCAACATTGGCTTTTTCTCTGAGCCCCTTTTGGGATGCCATATGCCACTGCCATCAATTTTTGGAAACCTAGCCATCCCTTCGCAATTCTTCTGCTATGTGAGGTCACCGTGCTGCTCCCAGCTGAGGCAGGGTAACTCATTGATGACTCTGTGTTTGTGTTGCCGTTCAGCGCACGTTCACGCGCATTCTGCTCTGAACTTTGTGAGGATATCACGGCTATCCGTAAAATAAACACATCAGCTGATAAGGAAAACGGTGGAGTTTCTGCTTTATCTATGATTGTTTGAGGCTTGGGAAGCTCTGAAAATAGCTTTGACGGATGTTAGCAGACCATAGTGAACCCATTCGAATCCTGAGGGTGCTTAGATCACAGCCTTCAGAGACTCGAATACCATCAAGAAGTCTACCCAGACTGACTCAAACCATCAGACTAATCACAGTGCCAATGCAGACATGAAAGTGGTGCTTGGCCTGAGACATGGACGGAAACAAATACGGCCTTTGCATTGCTTTGCTTCACAGTAGCATGTGGGTTGGAGGAGGCCGCTAGCCAGTTTGGGTCAAAACTATAGGCCCGAGCACTCCAGCCTCAGCAGCAAAAAAAAAACAAAATCCAGGTGTGGGATGCTGCGGAATGGTGTGGAACTGATGTGCAGATGGGATGAGTTAAGCCGCGCATCGACTGTCGATCATCGACTGCACGGCTGTTTCCAGACATGATTGTCCTTTGGTGTCCTTTGTTACCTTTTTGCTCAAGACCAAGCTTTGAGTGATGCCAATCCCCACAGGCATGACATGCTCCATGACATGCAGACAGTCAGTGCGGCAATTTTGCTGATTTTATCATAAAGCTGCTGATCGGCCAGCTTTGCTTCCGTGCCAAGGCGAGACCATTGTAATAAGTGCCAAAATAAACGTCCGCCAAGCTTTCAGCGATTCTTGAGCAAAGGGCAGCATCATAAATACCATATCCATGATTGGTAGGCCGGATCAACGAGTGGCCGATGAACCTTTTCGGACTTGCTAGCATCCCAAGAGGTTGCATGTAGTTTTTTCCCGGTTCTTCTTCCCTGGCCTGGCCTCCTTGGTACATGGCATTTGGATCACTTGCCACGAAACGGTGTTTGGCTGGCTCCCCAGATTTTTGCATCGTGTTGGTGTGAAGCATCTTCAGACCCACTTCAAGAAGATACAACAGGACACGGCATGCAATCACATTCGATCACCATATGCGCTCCTCAGCATCCGTGTTTGGACGCTGGCTGCGTACGTAGCTGCAGCTTATAGTGTCAAGATGTGTCAAGAACATGTCCAAAGAGGTAGGAAAGAACAGTGAGCAGCATCTCCCTTCCAGCCCCCCCAGCTTACCTCCAATCACCAGGCTGTCGCAGCTTCACTTTTGGCAGCGGTGAGCTCAGTGAATTTCATGTTGTGGAGGATGGGTAACAAGGCGAAGGAATGGAGAGCGACGGTTGCTGCAAACCAATGCCTGTGAGTGTCAGTGACATTGGGCGGCTAGTGAGATCTAGTGAGTTCTATCTATATAGTTAGTTCTACCGCGCATAGTGAATGTAGCGAGCTGGGCTGTTACTTCTCTGTCAGTGGTATTGCCCGGTCCCCTCGAGAGGTGCTCTTGCCAAGGACAAGGAGCTTGGGGGAGTTGCATGTGTGTGGGTTGGAGTCCATACATCATGCTTGGGCTTACGCTTGTTTTGCTCTCGTAGTGGCACTGGCGACTTCGCATGATAAGCACCAGCAGGGTAACCAGACGTAGGTGCCTCGTGTTTGGGATCTTTGCTGCATGGTGGCCAGCTGCCCTGAAAGTAACTTTCCTTCACCTGCATCTTGCATCTCCGTTGGGTATTTTCCACCCCTCAGCCTTTAGTGATAGAGTCGCGCCGTGCCGTGACGGTCCTGTCATTTTAGTCTTTGTTTTTGTCCCTGGTAGCCCTGCAGGATGCCAAGGGCTAAAGTGAGATCAAGTTGAGTTCAAACTGGGAGAGACAAAGCCATTCTTTTTCTTCATTGCATTTTTTAAAGCATTCCTTCTCAGTATCCATTTGCTCCTCTGTCGGTCTGTTTGCCCACCCGCCGTTCCACCCAGACAGCAAGCCAACCATCCATCCAGCATCTTTCCCTTTCATTCCGTGTGTTTTATTCCCTGCTCGATTTTCGTGAAACGCGTATGGTTGTGACATGTTGTGACCATCTTACCTAATTGACATGTCCTCAGGCAAGTGGTGTCTCAGTTTTGGCAAGTGCAAATAAGAGTGGTCTGGGTGAGTAATGTTCACAGTGTTCACACGCGCAGAGGCACCCACAGTGATGTCGTGCACGAGCGCGTTTTGCTAGTAGGCTGATCAATCCACTTGTCCAGCCATTGCACTTGGCATCATGTCCTTGCCATCCTCGACGATGGCTCAAGCTACAGCCCGCACGTGGCAACAAAAGGGCAGCACTTGGTCACTTGTGTTTGCACGTTTTTGGTTGCCAATTTCATATTGGTAGCGCAGCTTTGGCTCTGGGGGCATACCCTTTGGGTTAGGACCTCAAACACCTGTGGTAACCCCACTGCTTTTCATATCTGTGCCAGCCGTGGCAGCCTTTGCGCAATTAATGGCCATACTGGGGGTCCTGGGCCACGTTCAGCACTACGAATGAGGAACCTACATCGACTGGAGGCAAAGCTGGTGTGCTGGCGATCCAGCTCGCCTTAGCGAGTACTCTTTCAGAGAGAAGAAGTCCATGGCGGGGGATGAGATGAAGAAGCTTGGGCCTCTTGCTCTACAGATAGTTGATGGACTACGTGGAGCAGCACTTCAAGTGGTGAGGGCCCTTCCGGTGGACGAGCTTGCCAACAAGGAGAAAGGCGTGGAGTTTCTGTTGAAGAGCTTGACCAGATCACACCAAGCAGGTGCACAGAATGTCGGCATTCTCAGCCGACAGCGTGGAGAACCGATCGCCAGCTATGTCTTGATGAGACGTATGGAGACGTGCATGGTACAGGATGATGCTAGACTTGCAGTTGCCCGAGGGGATCTTGGCGGAGCAGTTGCTGATGAATGCAGACTGCTGATTCGCAAGGCGATCAAGGTCGACATGGTTTGGGACAAAGTTTGTGAAGAGCTGGTGGCCCAGCACAGCAGAATCCACGAGAAGGAGAAGGGCAACAGTTTTGGTAAGGGCTACAAGTCCTCAGCTTTCAGGGGCTATGGCAAGGGAAGCCCTTCGAAAGGAGTGGCGCTCCTACTACTATGTTCAGGAGGACTACGGCCAGCAGGAGTGATGGGAGAGAGCTTCACAATCTCTTGGAGGCTATGGGCACATCACCGAGGACCACATTGTGTATCATCACATGGAGACTGTCGAGCTCTATGCGGATGAGTATGACCCGGTTCAGCTGGCCTTCCAGGCGATGGTGGATGAAGGTTTGGATGAGGAAGACCCAGAAGCGATTGAACATGCAGCTGACATTTTGCAGGCTGAGCCAGAGGCAGGCCACTATGGCTTCTGGAGTAAGGGACATGAACGACAGTTCCAGGTCCATGGAAGCCTCAGCTTGGAGGAGAAACGTCAGCACATCCAAGCGCTCAAGTCAAAGTCTTCTTGCCGACAATGTGGACAAGTTGGACATTGGGCCAATGACCCAATCTGCCCAAAAGGGTCGCGAGAAGGAAAAGGCAAAGGCTCTTCAGCGTCGACTACCAGTACGGCCTCTACCGCGGGGAACAGTTCCCACAAGAGCAAGGGATCTGAGCCCAAACAACGCACCGTCTACTTTGCCATCAATGAGTATAACGAGAAGCCCACTGCGGACCTCTGCGGATACATGGTGACTGTCATCGTTGCAGAAGATGAGAAGACGGCTGATGAGATTTTGGATTCCATGATCGCCCAGGCACAAGTTCAACAGGCTCATCGAGATCAAGCTCAACGAGTTCCTGCGATGCTACCTGCTGGACAAGATCTACGTGCTCGCATGGTGTACATCCTGGACAAGTGACAAGCCTGGCAAGTGATGGCGCCTCACACTGTGCATGGAGAACACCCCATGGGCTCCACAGATGATGCAACGATTGCTGGACGACCACGCTGACATGATACGCAACAAAGAGACTCCATTCTACTCGACATGGGGATGCTCAACAGAGCGAATGGCCTACTTGGACCACTACTTGGAGGTTGTCAACGACCACACCAATCCTGAGTGGCAAGATGCCTATCAAGAAAGATAGAACGAAAGATTGCCTGGTCACCCACTCTTTTCTGAAGCTGACCGGATCAATCTGGTGCGATGGGATGCCAAAGCCCGACAAGGCCTACCTCGTCTTCCTGACAAGGCAATGCACCCGATTCCTGAAGATGAGATGGACAGAGATCCCTTGAGGATGAGCATGAGCGCTCACAGCGACTTCAAGCTCAATACGGCATTGGACCTGATCAGACGCCTGGGAGTTTGAGAACTCCGTCGGCTCTGACCCCTTCAGATTGCGTCCATGCCAGGACAACTACACATGGATCCAATGACCGCAAGCGCATCACCAAGTGCAAGGACTGTGGCCTGCTCTTGCATGAGGAGTTCCTCACGCCAACAGAGAAGATGAAGACGGCTTCGCCTAAAGAATGTGCTCATGAAGACCGAGACTACAGAGGAACGACTGGAACTATCTGGAAGTGGAAATGCAAGACATGCGGGCACAGGGTGACAATTATCTTGGAGAGACGGCCAGAGCGGCCAGTGCAAGATCTGAAGGAGCGGTTGCGCCTACGCCAACTACACCAATGAGGACACCACATGTGACGCCAAGCCCCACTATGGCGACAGCTCGAGAAGACCACGAGGTGGACAATCTCTACCAACGCAGTTGGACAGAATAAACGACAGAAGTAGGCGCGGTGCAGTGGTGAATGATCGTCGACGACCGGCAGCACAACCAGAACGATCTCGCAGTGGCAGTGCAGCGAGAGCTTCAACACCATTGCCGGCGACGCCAACTTCTGTGGCACCTTCACCATCGACACCTGGTGAAGTTCAAGATGTCAGGACTTTGGATGGCCAAATTCTGCAATCTGGCGCCTATGCTGGGCGCACCTATGCAGACGTCTACTTCAATGAGATGAACTGCCGGAAGTCCATGGTTGGGAAGTTGATGGAAGTTGAAGAATGGCTCATTGAGCAATCAGCACACCATCAACTTTGCCAAGTACTCTGCTCGACGGCATGAGCAAGAACATGCAGAGCCGAGAGCCTATACATGGTGACCGAGACGACTGGACCTGTCGACGATGATTGTGTCATGGCAGTCTTGGATACAGGCTGCAACAACACCTACCATGGTGACAGCTGCTTAAGTGCATGGAGAAGACAGGACGGCGGAGGTTGCTGATAGGAACTTCCGAGGAGTTGGTGGACGAGTGATAGTGTCATGCAAGCGGGAGATACCAATCCACCTGAAGACTCTCAATGATGAGATGGTTCCTGGAACTATCACCTCGGTGGAGCTTGCAGACACCGACGCTCCCTTGCCATCCCTTGCTGCTGAGCGCTGGTGCACAGCAGAAAGTGGGTCTGGTGATCGGCATGGGGAACCACACCATCTACAGCCGCACGCTGGACAAGGAGTTGGAGCTGATTATGCACAATGGTTTGCCTTCCGTCGCACTTCATCCTGGAGAACCTGGTCTGGGCAACATCGTGCTGAACGCCATCGAGGAGCAGCACGACATCCAGGACATCTTGCAGAATGACCACGTCGTTGAGGATGACGACACTGTCAAGTATGTGGACACGGTTTCAGAGGAGGAGAACAAAAAAGTGAACAAAGGTGGCAGTGACTACATGCCTATCAGTGAGGGCAAGGTCGAGATCATGACGCGCAGGCAGCGCAAACATCTCCAAGAGTCCCTGGACGAAGTGGAGAAGGAGGATTGTGCTATGTGGTCTACTTTGTCACCGAACTACAAGCGACCGAGAAGGATGTTGCCGAAAGGATGCAAGTCCTTCCTGATGGAGATCTTCGCTGGTGTGGCTACCCTCAGTTGCATTGCTGTTGTCAAGTTGGGGTTGAAAATGTCGGCGGCCATCGATGTAGCCTATGACGACAGGTACAACCTCTTGCAGAAGTCCAACCGGGACTACCTGGAGAAGTTGGTTGAGGATGAAGATCCTTTTCTACTTTCTCTTGCGCCTGTTTGTGGACGCTGGAGCAGCTGGCAATATGTCAACATGTCCAAGGACGAGGACACCAGGGAGAAGATCATCCAGCAGCGCAAAGAATGGTATCCAGTTTTGCAGTGTGTGGCCAAGATCATCAGATCACGACTGGCCAAAGGTCGTGAAGTTTTGGCTGAAAACCCATGGCCATCGCTACTTTGGCGATTGCGCTGTGTGGAGGACCTCACTGCAGAACCGGTCTACAAAGCTTCTGGAGCTGGTGAGGATTGATCAGTGCATGTGTGGCCTCATGGATGAAGCATCAGGCCTACCAATTCAGAAGGCCACCGGACTGCTGCTTTCATCACGTCAGATGAAAGAACTTCTTCAACTGCGTTGTGTTGGAGTTCATCAACATCAACGACTAGAAGGAGGATCAAGGACAAAGAAAGCAGAGCAGTGGCCGGGGAGTCCATGCTTCTCCATCATCATGGGCGCCTCATGATGGGCGCCGTAGAGGAGATGAAAAGTCAAGTGGTGCAGCTAGCTTTTGCCACCGAAGCCGCACAAGAAGAGCAAGAAGAGATGGGCCCTTTGGATGGTGTTCATGGACCTGAAGATGTCGAAGAGATGCTGGCGAAGCGACGCCGAATTAACTTGGAAGAGTTGGACCGAGAAGAGGACTATGAGGAAAAGAATGTCGACAACACTGAGGAGGTCGTGGCGTACAAAGAGAAGGTGAGGAGAGACATGGAGAGACAATTGGCCGAAGATCAGCCAGGATCAGAGAGTGGCACTCAGGAGATTGCGTGCGATGATGGGCCATTGCTTGCCATTGCTCTACAGAAGCTCTCATTCGCATGTTGCGGGCTTCAGGCTGTGACCGACAAGTCATACAAGCAGCCCGATACTTCAGATGCCCCAGCCGTGATGAGATCAAGAATCAAGAGCGACCACGAGTGGTCAAGCCCATGAAGGAGCCCCACCAGATGCAGTTCAACAAGGAGGTGTCCATTGATGTGTTTGAACTGCATGATGCAATGGATGCTCGACATACGGTGCTGAGCATGGTGGATGTGGCGACGCTCTGCCAGATAGCAGTGCGACCGGGAGGCGGTGGAACTCCATCATCCAAGCTATGCGTCGAAGCTATGAACCAGTCATGGTTCACCCGTTTTGGAGCACCTGGTGCAGTGGTGACGGACCAAGGAGCTCATAACTCTGGAAAAGTCCGAGGGCTACTTCTGGCACATGGCGTGGACATCAGAAGAATTGGTGCTCAAGCACCACACCAGCTGGGCATCGGTGAACGCCGCGGTGGTTTGTTGGAAGCCATCATGAAGAAGGCGACCCACAACCGACAATTTGCCGGTGCCGAAGCGTTGTCAGCCCTATGTGCAGAAGCATCGCGTGTGAAAAATTTGACCATGAACTTGGGAGGTTTGGGCCCGGCCCAATGGGTTTTAGGACGGACACACACACACACCAACGGACTGGAGCAGCTTGGCGAGCCATGATGGCGAAAGGCAATTGGGTCTACACCAGAACTTGGTGGACATGGAGGAGGAGAAGACCCCACAAGAATCCTTCATGATTCAGAAGAGAAGTCTTCATGCAGTTGGACAGCTGCACAAAGCTGCCCCTATCAGGGGACCATACCGAGTAGGCAATATGGTCAATTTTGAGAGAAAAGGGAAATCGTATGGACATGTATGGGCCTGCACGAGTCTTGGCCTATGAAGGAAGAGCCCCACTATGGTTGGTGCATGGCGGTGTGAGCACTCTGGTCGCTGAGACATCGTGCAGGCCATCTTCAACTGAAGAGATCTTCAAGAACAACGTCTTGGAGCAACGCCCCATTCAAAGAGACGGTATCAGCTGATATCCTCAGATGAGGATGATGACAACCCAATGGAGCAAGTCCTTCTCCCGCGACGCTGATGAAGCGAGGCATCTACGGCCAAGGTATGATGGACAACCTCTCTACGTGGATGTGGCCGATGCCCCTACGATGCTGCCATTGGATGCAACAGCTGATGATGACCCAGTACCACCTGGAATGGCTGCTACCCCAGGAGGCGATGCTGATGGACAAGCTGATCATGGAGCACCACAACTACTTCCTGATCTACCGGAACCAGTTCCAGATCCAGATTTTGAAGTTTTGACTCCGCCTGGACTGGATGAAGATGACGTGGTGCCAAGCCCATCGCGGATCAGCGACCTGAGCGGCCAACTGGAGATCGAGGTGAGCCCGGAGACAACCATGTCTGAAGAGACCTCGGATCCTCAAGCAGATCTGCCTCCTGGACTACCTCAGCAACCTGCCCTACCTGTTCAACCTCAACAACGCCAGCAGGAACTTTGAATGAAGCCCTTCGTAATCCTGGACGCCTTTGTAGCAACTCGACAGGACAAGAAGATCACCGAGAAGGTCAAGCAGCATGCGAAGCGCAATCAGAAGACTGGAGCAGGAAGGGAGGTGATCTACAAGACCTACACCAATGAGAGGTGGATTTCAGAAGCTGAACTGCAAAAGATGAAGAACAACCACCCCGAGCTGAAGGTCATTCCTACGCGTTGGGTCGAAGTGGACAAAGCTGAAGTTGGACAAGAACCAGTGATGAAGTCCCGCATCGTGCTGAGAGGAGATCTAGAAGATGCCAGCCGCATGAGAACGGACCCCCCAACTTGCAGTCAGTTGATGCTGTCAACTGTGTTGACACTGTCAGCATGCCGAGATGTTGACCTGTGGGCTGGAGACATTTCAGCTGCCTACAAGGTTCAACGCTGGTCCTGAGGATGCTGATGCCAAAAGGTCGCCCGAGGAGGAGGGCCAAGGCGAGGACTATGTCATCTCCACAGCCGTCTATGGCACCAAAGATGGACCTCGAGGTTGGTACAAGAACCTCCACACTGCGGTAGTGAAAGTTGGGCTACGACCTGTACCGCATGAACAAGCAGCGTTCGTGCTCAACGACGAGACTGGTGTAATCGCTGGATTGGCCATAGTGCACATCGATGACATCCTATGGACTGGTGGAAGGGTCATGGAAGAGAAGATGCAGGAGGTCATCGAGCTCTACAAGGTCGGCAAGGTGGAGAAGAATGACTTCAAGTACTGTGGCCGCCAGATCCTCAAGGACTCCAAGGGCGCGCATGTGACTTGCCCAAGCTTCACAGATCGAGTTCAACCGATCTACATGGGCACAGCTGAAAGGAAGAACAAGCAATGTGCAGCCACTGATGGCTACAAGCTGCAGCTGCGATCAGTGATTGGTTCACTGGCCTGGTTGGCAAGGGTTTGTCGCCCTGACCTTGCCTATCCCGTGAACTACCTGCAGGCGCGTGTCGGCCTATGGAGATGTGGCATTTGCAAACAAGGTGATCGCCATCGCTCGTGCCTCCAAAGAATGTTGGATTGCACCACCCGCTCAAGGCTTTCGACTTTGACAAGGCGGCGGCCGTTGGTCTCCAAGATGCAAGTTTTGCAAATGATGCTGAGGTGAATGATTCTGGAAAGGCCTCAGGATCCAGGAGCTAAAGTGGAAGACTCCTATGCGTGAGTGGTCCTGAAACTCTCGTCAGGGACCTTTGCTGTTGCTTGACTGGCACAGCACAACGGTCAAGAGAGTCTGCCGCAGCGCACTCCAACCCGAGACCCTAGCACTTTTGGCTGGAATGGAATTGAATGTGAACATCTGAGGATGGTGCTACATGGGCTTCGACAAGATCACCATCGATACGACAAGTCGTGGCAAGTGGAAGCTGTGGACTACACCCATGTGGACCTCTTCACAGACTGCCGAAGCTGGGAGGAGTATGTCAACCAGCCGGGTCTCCACTCGACCAGTGACAAAAGATTGGCAATCGACCTGACCGGGATCCACCAACAGATCTGGAGAAAGCTGCAAGAGGAGACAAGTGATCCACTGATCGCTGACCGTTTGCCAGAGGGAGCAACAACCAAGCTTCACTGGCTTTGCACAACGAAGATGGCCGCGGACTGCTCGACAAAGGCCACGCGTCCCGGTACATTGGTGGATTGATTTTATTCCAGAAAAAGAATGGGTGTGAAAGTGAGTATCAAGCCATGCCTGTAGACTGATCAATCCATTTGTCCAGCCATTGCACTTAGCATCTTTCCCTTGCCATCCTCGACGATGGCTCAAGCTACAGCTCGCATGCGGCAACAAAAGAGCAGCACCTGGTCACTTGTGTTTGCACGTTTTTGGTTGCCAGTTTTATACATAAAAATAAACATTGGCTTTGCTGAACATTGCCCCGGCAAGTTTGGATTGGCTGCTACCACGCGAAAAATTGAGGCTGTGCACTCAGCAGGGGATGGGGTGTGGGAGCAGCAGGATCATACGCATAGTCCCCTAGTCACCCAATCCATCGCCCTCCATATGTATCCGAGGATTGAAGTGGTCTTGGCAGCTTCGGAATTCTGGTTTCTTTTTGGTTGACATCAATATAGACTGTATGTGTATGTATATATACATATATATACACATATGTATATATACATATATATACACATATGTATATGTATATATATATATATATATATATATATATGTATAATACAGAAGTATATATCTAGCTAGCTATATATATATGAATGTATGTGTGTCTTTTTCATTGTAATGCAATAAAAGTAATGATAGCAACAATAATTGGTTAATAACACCAATAAGAATACCAACGGGAATGATAATGAAATAATGAGAATAATAATTGTAAAGATAATAATAGTAATCGTTATAGTAACCATCAATAACAATAATAACAACATCAATAAGAAAGAATAACAAACCAACAAAAATCAAACAAAAAAAATCTAACAAACAAAAACAAACAAACAACAACAAACAAAGACAACCAAAAGCAAACAAAAACAAACGAAGAAACACACACAAAAACAAACAAAAACAAACGCGAAAACACAAACAAAACAACAAAAACAACAAAAAACACAAGCGAAGAAACACAAACAAAGAAAAAAAACACAAACGCAGAAATACAAACAAAGAAACAAGGAAACACAAACAAAAAACACAAACAAAAACAAAAACAATCAAACAAACAGAAACAATCAAACAAACAAACAAACAAGCAAACAAGCAAGCAAACAAACAAACAACTAAACAAACAAACAAATGAATGAATAAATAATAAATAGATAAATAAATAAATAGATACACGCACTCACACACACACATGTATATATATATAATAAAATTTGCGCCGAATAATTGTGTCACATAGCAGAAACAGGGAAAAATCAACACATCCAGTTTTGATTCAACACATCCTCGGGTTTGAACCGAACTTCGATGGGTTGCTGCACCTCAGGCTTGAGACCAGCTGAGAACATAACGAAAAATGACGACATGACTCAAGCAGAACCCATTGGCCCATCCCTCTTTTTCCAATGGTCGGCCACTCATGACTGTTTTCACTGTTCTCCAAACATTTCCATTGAAATCGCAACCAGAATCACCTTCACAAAGTCAGCATACCTACTCACAACACCCTACCTGTAGCGTTGCATAGTTTGACTTCAGCCTTGCACTTGAATTCCATCTGAGTGTGCTTCTCGTGACCGATTTTGGTTTGGACGGTTCTGACCGCCCAGAGTTTTTGATCAAGGAGCCATTGTGTAGTCTTTGTGAAGCGATTGCGATTTTGCGTGCCACAGACAGATTGCAACTTTTGAGTTTGATGCGGTCGCCCATGCATTAAGCTTCAAAACTGACACGTTGGTCATGCAATTCGAAGCAAGTATATACTGGGCCATGGTGAGTGATGGAGGGATGGAGGTCACCTTCATTTGTTCACTGTGACCGCCCTATGTCGCCCCATGCCCCTGCCATAGTTGGCCCGCAGGATTCGCACCTTCTGTCGTCGCGCGATGGACTCTGCCTACCTGAAAGAGATCGGGTTGGATTTGCGAACAGCACCCATGATCACAGTTTCCAGGAGAGCTTGGAGGGTTGTTAGTCCATGTTAGTCCTTCATGTCAATGTGAAAAGTTGAAAATGTGGGCTTCGCAAAAGACAAGTTTAGTTTTAAAGCATGGAGCAGACAGGAAGAGTCTCCTCTTTTGGAGTCCACTATGCGATTGTAGAGCCTTGACATCCCTCCCCGAAAATTTTGCGCAGAACTGGTGTTCCTGCAAAGGATGGTAGTGAGGTAAGCACCGGGAAGCAAAGAATGGGTATACAGCTGCCTTGCCAGGGGCACGAGCCAACCCTACTCCAGCGCCGCAGCACCTGTCGCTCCAGCTTCACCGGTCATGCGGCTACAGATGGTAGTCTTTTTTGGCCTGATGACCTGGAACGTGGAAGAAAAGATGTGAACATGGACAAGTAATAAATGCAAGAATCACACGAAATCATAGCAAGACCCAACAAGGAGGATAAACATGGCCAGGTAGCAATCGATAAGGGCATGGTGGTGGTGATGGTGATGTTGATGATCAGGATGACCACTGTGAGTGGTGGTCATGGCGGCAGTCTCTGCTACCACTTTATGGATCTTTATGGCAGTGTTGGCTGATAGTGATGGCGCTAATGACGCTGGCCATCACACAACTTTTCAATGGGGGGTTTAGCAGGAGCTCTGTTCTTTCCCACGAGTTCAACACACATCGGTAACCAGTCCCCTCACATTGGCAGCTTGGCATCGCTGATTCCCATGTCCTATGGTTCTGAGGCAAAGAGCCCGAAGGGCTCGGTGAATGGAACCGCCGCAAGCAGTTTTGGCAAAGACTTGCTGGGCCAAGGCTTCGACAGGCGAACCTGCTTTCAAGCATTGAATCACTTAAAGCTTTATAGAATGGCCTTTACGCAAATTATTGCAGAATATTGCAGATCCTTATGGTCAGAATTCAAAAAAGTAGCACTGTGAATTGAACTTGGATTGCACTGAAACCTCCAGTGAATGTCGAGTAGGGATACGCCTGCCTGCACTGTACACAGCCAAACGTTTGAGTACGTACATAGATGGCTGAAAAGTGCTGAATATCAATTCGAGCTTCAGCCAGATGTTTTGAAGGGCGGTGATCCGTGGAAACCATCCTCCTTGGTTGGTGCCAAATGCAGCTCGGCTTGTATTACGTCGATTTTCATTGATTCCTGAACCAACTACGACTTTTCTTGCTGGAACAATCTGAGAAACTAACACGTCATGACACGTCTGAGGCTGGACACGATAGCGGCCTGCAGGCAGAGTGTGTTTGAATTTTGAGCGCAGCTTCAGACCGTGTTTCGAGCCACCGTGTTGATTTGACGATGCACAGACTCGCAGTCTGAATACACGAGGAAAAACATAGAACTAACAAGTAAATGTGCAATGCCAAGTTCGTATTGATAACCCCCTTCCCCCCGTCCAAGTCACCTTCCCCCCTAGAAGGCAAGAGTCACCCCCATTATTGCGCACGGATTGGAGCATGCATGCGGGCAGCAGCGCAGCCCACATGTCCAAGAAGTCTCTGCTCTAAACATGCCAAGGGCGTGAGAAACCCTGGCAATTGGTGATGGGCCGATTGCCCACAAAAGCTTGAAGTGTCTGCAAAGTAGACAACTCCAAATCTTTCGGCCATCCCAACCAGATAGCCCTTTGAACAGGGTAGATTTTAACCTGTATTAGGTCTATCTGACCAACTGTCCAGCTGATGCGAGTGCAATCCTCAAAACATTTGAACAGCTTCCTGAAATAGGAGAAATCCCGAGCAAAAGAAACCAAACTATACTTATCGGCACCCCCTCCTCTGACACTGAGGGGCCCACCACCACAAAAAACCCGAAAAGCAACAAAAATCTCCAACAAGCTAACCAATCTCATTTCAGCTGCACTCCCATCGACTCTGATGAGCCATTGACAGAATTGTGCCAAAATGGTATCTGCCTCTGCTCCCAAACTGCTCTGAAACAAACCAGTCTCCAGCCATGCTGATAACTGTACAGAAACTTCGGCTGTGTTTGGGCTGGTAACAAAATCAAAATGTGAAACCTCGAACCCTTGATCATCTTCATATGATTCACTTGTCTCGCCTGTACAATCGTATGCTGCCACTGCAAGGTGAAAGCTAGTCATCAGCTTCACCCGTTGCTTCCAGTCTTTTCGATACTGCAAGAATCTGTTCCACACTCGAGTGAAAAATTTTGGTCTTGTCACGTTTGCTAAATCTGCTTGTGTATCTGCCGCCGCATTCCACTTCTGCGTCCATTCTTCCAGAGGGCTAATGCACTCCGCTAAGGGCAAATGGCTAACAACCTTGTGTGGGACAATCTCGGCTCTCACCACTGTCAAGATGGTCTCAATCTCCTTCCACAGGTCTGAATGGTCATACTTTGACGCTGTTCCAGTTCCACGCAAGAGATCCCTAAGGCAATCGAGCACTGATTGCGAGTCCACCCAAAGATGAAGAACCCCTTCATGTTGTTGCACCCAACCCAAAGCGCTCAGAATAGCAGTTGTCTCCGCCCTAAAATGGTTTGATGGATACCTGACAGATAACCGCAAGAAACGGTGCCGTGATCGGCCCACACTACTGACCAAGCTGCCAGTGGAGCGCCTGGATCTTCACGAGCGGCACATGTGCCATCTGTAAACAAATGCCAGGTGCCTCCCGTTGGCTGCATCTCATACGTTGTGACCAAGCTTGGTAATGCTTGGAAAGCTTCCCAAAGCAATTCCTGCCAAGGATTGGCGGGAACAAGGCCATACAATTGAAAACAGACTGGAAGATCTTGCCACTGTGCAAAAAGGTCTTGATGTTGAGCACGTATGTGATCATATTTACTGCAGACTGTATAACGATGTTCTCTACTGTCCAGAACCCCACAACTGAGACAAAGTGTAGATTTGCTTGCATCGTATTTTCCGCAGTACTGATTCGTGAAAAAACTGCCATCTCGGATGATGTTCAGTTGTTCCACCTGAGATGACTGGAAACTCTTGTCATAGTACGTTGTCAAAGCATGATCAAAACCATTCAAGTCTTGATAACCCTCTCGTTGTTGAACTTGTCTTGCAATTGCACCTCGGAAGCAGTGGGCAAGGACCTGTTCAAGCATCTCATCTGAGCAAGCAGTCAAGTCCAAATGGCCTCGCTGGGAAAACCAAATGCATGCCGATTCATCGATGTGCAGACCAATATTCTGCAGAACGTCCAACAACTTGCCAAAAGGCCCATGAGAGTCTTCATGCTGTGCTTCACAAAAAATTTTCCAGAAATCTGCAATCACGGGGTTACTGTTGTATTGTTTGCGGAAGGTCTGCACCACACGCCAGAGTTGAAACCACGCTGGGTCAGAAAAGGTATGGATGAGCCCAAAACGCACCAAAGGAGATGCTCCTCCTCTTTTCCAGTTAACTGCTTGCATGGCTCCAGAACGCATAGTCGTGAAATGACTGATCCCCACTGTCACAGCTTCGCAACCATGTAAAGCCCGGGGCCACAGCACCTGACGCAAGTTGAGCAGCTTGGCTTGCGTTGGAAGCTTGGCATTCCTGAGCTTGCCATAGTATGGCTTGACACTGGCTATCCGGTCCGTAAGGACACGGTTTCTCAGCTGTCGACAGTATGTGACCTGTCCTCCAAGATCCCTGGCTCCCAAACTTACATTATACCCCAAAGTTTTAAGTTCCTTTCGACCTGACTGGCTAGTGGACCACGCACACAAGGCAGAAAAATCCAAGTCCAAGTCCAAAAGGGAACAGAAGGACAAAAGGGTTTGCACGGCCCCATGAACAATCGCAGAAGAGACGCCGAGGAACTCAAGGTTGTCAACATAACTCAAACAGACAGGATGTGGCGAGGCCACGGATTGCCACCAGTGCCATGCAGTGTCAATGGCTGCCATTGCGGCACATGATAAAGGACAGCCTTCAGGAAATCCAGTGCAGGCTTGGACAGCTGAGCTTGTATCTCCATTGACAACGAAGAACCTAGTGAACTGTTGAAGGTGGTCAGACCAGACACTGATGAACCAAGTCGGCACACCCATCAAACGCAGAAACTCAAACGCAGGGCAGCGAGGAAGGGCATTATAAGCTTTGACAATGTCCGCAACAGCGCCGAACAAAGGCATGGATTGCTGCATGGCCAATTCCAAGCAAACCCCTACCAGGTACCAAACATCGGCCGATTGACGACCCTTGACAAAACCACATTGAAATCTTGCCGCTCGGGCAGACAACTTGGCAAGGATCTGGCCTGATCGAATGCCCGCAAAGATCCGGTAAAACAAGCTGGTAACCGTGATGGGGCGAAATCCATCAACCGTGCAGCTGGACGCACGTTTCTGCAAGCAATGGATCAGGCCTACGCACCACTGGGTTGGCCAAGGAGCGCCGGACTCAATGGCTGCATAAAAGTCAATGACAGCCCCAACTTGGGATTCGTTCAGGTGCTTCAGATCCTGCAAGGACCATCCGCAGGGCCCGGTGGCTGCATTCGTTTTGAAAGAGCTGATAGCACGCTTGAAATCCTGAGCAGTTATCGGAGGCAAGTCAAAAGGTTCGAACTGCAAATGGAGACGAGCAAAGTCCACGATGTTCTGCCAGTGGCTGACCGGAACATCTTGATGCTTATTCCAACGGGGAGACCACAGGTCAAGCAGGCGGTTATGTATGGTGGCAGTGTCATGGACCGCAACATGGCAAGTCAGGATCTGATTTTCGGCCAACAAGTAATCAGATTCAACCTGGTAACCCTCGGGATGGGGCTTAACCACAGCTGGCTGATCTTGCAAAGTCCAATGCGTCACATTCTCCGTCGGAAAAGGCTCCGGCACCTGCACAACACATTCCTGTGGATTCACAAGGGAAATAGCCTGTGGGAACTTATCCTCCAAACAGTCCAAGGTGTCTTTGGCAGGTTTCCTAGACACAGCAAAAAGGCCCTTGGTTGATGACGTCATCTTGGATTGACAGCTCAAACGTCGTTTCTGTAGTTGCCAGCTTTCAAAACGGCGATAGTTGTGATAGAAGTCATCATACAAAAGGCCAGCTATGACTTCATCTGGTGGGTACGCCGGGATTGTGTCAGGCGTACCCTGCAGCTTGACTGGTCGTGATGGCCACCAGGTCACAAAGCCATGTTCAAATCCTGCCGCATGGAGAATGCTGTTCCAGAGTGCTGCACGAGCCAGAAAGGTAGCACCTGCATTGTCTGACCTAACCGCATGCATATACGACTGCATCCGACGCAACTGTTTAAACCAGCGAGCAACGGCTCGATTCAAGAAACCACAGACCTGCTGAACTTCACCTGGCCGGCTATGCTTGGGAACTGCATAGTTGCACTTTCGTGGTTTTGGCTGAGTCATCTTACCACGGCCAAAGAAACTACGATCTGCCTGCGCTGTTGGATGGCTCATACTTGCAGATGCTGCTTGCTCAAAACGGCTACTCCATTCCCGGAAGGCACTCGTGGAATCCAACAAACGAAGGTCAAACGAATCAGAGGGCTCAGACGGATGTAGGCAACCCACAGGCCACACACCGACAGGGAACACAGAACCAACATCCTGATTAGAAGTCCATCGTTCTTGGGATATATGATTCCAAGGAATATGTCCAGGAAGGTGCCATTGCATTGAGTCTCTTGGCAAAGATGGCAAACGGAGCCCAGCAAGCAAAACATCATGATCAGGATAAAGCTGCCAAACACTGACGTTGGAGATCAATGGGATTAGTTCCGGAGAAATCCAGATTTGGTCAGGAGCTGTGGCTCCTTTGCAAGTTGGTCGTGGTGTGATAGAATGGAGCCCATGCATTAAGTCCTGGAGTTCCACCCATCCTTGCGATTGCCACAACTGCATTTGCCTCAAACTACCAGCTGAAGTGTTGAAATCGCCACAGATGATCCTAGCACCGGCACGCCCAAACACAAGTGCTTCTGTAACTGGTTCCAACAAAGATTCTGCCAATTCAGTGGCCTGTGGGAACGAGGGGCCTTTGGCAGGACAATAAGCAGTAGCAGAAGTAATCTGCAAGTTTCCGATACGGGCCACAGTGAGCATGACTCGGCCGCTATGGTACTCACCGTCAGGCCAGAAAGACGGCACCTGACGAAGATGGCAATCAGCGAAATTGAGGACCCCAGTCCAAGCACCAGCATAGTGAGATCCCGACCTCAAAGGGGCTGGGGCTCCCATACAACACCGAATGTTGCGACTCTGACGCATTGACAATGCTCGCAAATGGCTATGCACCATACTTTGTTGTGAAGAGGATGCATGAGTCTCGGCCAAATGGAACCAGCCAAGCGGAAAACGATCCAACGTGTACAGTTTGTTATTGATTCCAGAGGGGTTCCCAGTACCAATGACAAAGTCAGGCTTTTCTGGTAATGCCCATGTTGGCTCATCAACGACAAACGGCCCTGGAACGGTGGCCTCCCCGACACGGCAAAACGCAAGAAAGAAGACACAGAAAGTCCAAAGACGAGAGAAAAATCCAAAGGACAGAGTTCGACGTATGGGCACCCTTCGAAATCCAGAGAAGGGCCCCTGCTGACCTAGTCAAGCCGTGCGGGCTTTCTTGGCCATGAGCGATTCAATCTGCTCTGTCTGCTTGGCAAAGTATGATTCCAAAGTCTTAGAAAGACCGTCTTGGAGCGATGACACGTCTGACGATACCTTGGTGATGGCCTGACCTTGGACTACCAGAGCCTGAGTGCATGCTGAGACGTCTGTTGCAACTTGATTGATGGCCTGGCCTTGTTCACCAATTCGGTGATGGCATTGCTCGACAGCTTGATGCAGCTGATGACAGTCCTGCTGCAATCCGGTGACTTTGGTGCCACCTTCTGTCACCCAGTGCTCAAGTCTGGTCTGGTGCTCGATGATCGACTGGATTTGTTGCTCTACATGTTGAACTCGACAGCTGGTGTCGGTGTCTTGCAACTCCTGGGCGATAGTGGTCTTGATATGGTCTTGAAGACGTTGTTCAACATCATCAAACTTCTGCTGCGCATGTTGTGATGGTGGTGCCGGGGCTTTAACGGATACCGCTTGATACCCGCCCCAAGGATCTCGACCAGAAGTCCAGGGGTCGACAGGCTGTGCTGAGGACGCAGCTGGGCGAGTAGTGCCAATGTGCTGCTTGGTTTTGGCAGTGGCGATCAGATGTTGAGCTGGCGCTGATTGTACCTGATCTTTCACCTTGGCAACACTAATCCAACCATGTTTGGCCTGGATAAACTGACTGGGTGGTGGGGTCTCAGCTCCCACAGTCCATGCTCGCCCTTGGGAGCCTTTGCAGGGCTGCAATGGCTTGGCTTTCCAGTTGACTGTTTGCAAAGTGTCGGAAAGAGACTGGCGATGTGTACCGACAGGGAGTGGCTCAAGGCGGTACACTTCTTTGATTGCACAATGCACAAAGGGAACCTGGGGCCTCAATTCGTTGTGTACTTCTTCCTGGTATTTGGCTTGGCACCTAACTCCATATTTTGTTCCAATGCGACAGGCGGCAAGGCAATGGTCATGGGTTTTGACCTTGTGCATGATGTCTGGCATGGTCGCTTGTGGAATCCACACAACTGAAAAGGCTGGATCGGCACCCGGTGAATCCTGGCAACGTGGCTCAAAAAAGACACCGTCTGTCCCGGAAGCACTATGGAGGCTGACAAAAGATGACTCCGGCACACGAAAGTAAACCGACATGACTTCGGCATTGGCAGGTGTGGCTTTGGCGCCATCTGTTTTCATCCATCTGAAGGCCCAAACATCTACCAAACCTGATTCGACCCCGGTTTCTTCTATCGATGGATGGTAGGCTCCACACAAGGAGTCACAGTCAGGGTTTCTGCACAGTTTCAAGATGGGAAAGGACTGAACCAACGATCTGACAGGATGAGCAACAAACTCAGACCAATCATGCGACAAAGTCCAAAGGTCCTTAAAAACATGAAGCCGAAAAACAACTGTCGGGAAAACTGCCAATTCTGGAGCCTCTTGGCTGATCTTCCGATACACTGCTTGATCGCCTAACTGAACAGAGATGACATCGAGAATGATGGGCTCATTTGTTCCACGGTAGATGGCTGGGACTCGCAAAGCATGTGTTGGCAAACCCTGTGGAGCGGCTTCCGGCATGGATCCAACAACCAAAATTGACAAACCCTCGGCAGAAATTGATTTTCCTTCGGCCAAAAAAGGCTGCACGTCTTGATATGTGCCAAAAGCTATGCCCCTTGCGTTCTTCTGGACCTCAGTGATTCCGATTTGTGCCAGTGCTGTGCCGTCGTTGGTCGTGAAAACTCCAGCTGGAAGCATCAAGCTCGCAGGATCGAGCTGGGCTGGCAAGGCAGGTTTCTTGGCTTCTTTGCTACGTCGGCCTTTCTTGCTGTCTGATTCGATTCCAAACTGTTGATGCGACCGATCACGAATATGGATCTGAAGTTCTTCATGTGTGACCCACATGAAAGGTTTGGGTCTGGAGTTGCCCAATTGTTTCAGCGACATCCATGTGTTCTTGGCTCCAAGGGCCCTCGTGATCGCAGGGATTCCAAACACCTTGATGGCAGCTAACGCACGGTTTTTGACTTCATCGGGTGGCACTCCATGCGCTGGCAGGATCTGCTCAAGTGATTTGATCACTGCGTTCTCTTCAGCTCCAAAACCACTTGGGCCATGGACATGTGTCATGCTTCCACAAATGGCAAGGCTTTCGTGCAGCAGTTCGAATTGATCTGCCTGATCCTCAGTCAAAAGTCCAAGCAGAAAACCAAAGTGCGCAAGAGCTATGGTGCCACATGAATCGATTCTTGTTTGTGGGAATTTCCATGTGGTATGCACTGACACTCGAGTGACCTGCCACGCTGTCTTCAAACTTTCAATGACGGGATTGAGCTGCTGAATGCTGGTGCAAGCAAGTCCATCATAATGCATGATCTCCAGCCTGTCCTGTATGAGTGAACAGCTAAGAAAAGTCCAATGGCGGTCGGCCAGCACAAACATGAAAACAGGTGCACAGTTGACCTGAAGTAGCTGAGTTTGGCAAATGACCTGCAGAGCACTCTCCTGCCCAACACTGACAACCTTGATCTGTTCTGCCCGAAAGTCCAAAGGGCGATTGACGATCCAAGCTTTGGCAAAGTCAAAAAGGAATTTGGCAGTAAGTCCAATGCCAGCGACGGGGGATGCCTCAGGCGTCAAGGGCTTTGGAAGTTGATCTTGGGTTGCTTCATAAACCAGTGTGGGAGAGCAGGTTCCCCTGCAATCTTCGCCAAAGTCAAATGGCCGACTTTGTCGATTCTGTTGCAAGACCTTCGCAACATGACTGGGCAAGTCCAAATCAAAGTCCAAAAGTGCGAAGATGCGTTCTAGGGTACCTGGTAAACCAAACTCAATGCCTCGTGCTAGGTGAACATCCGTTCGCACCTGTCTGTTTCCAGCGACATGAGCACGAAAAGCCAAATGTGCTGCCGACACAGAAACTTGGCACTCAGGTTCAAAGAAAGTCACAACGGACTCATGTGGAGACATGACAATTCGCAAGAGATTCCAACCCCACTGTTCCAAAACAATGGCATACAAGCGAGTGGTAGGGACAGATACCCAAGCTTTCAGCGAATCTTCAACCGAACTGGGCCAGAGTTCCACGACGGCAGACGCAAAAGACGGAAGCCAAACCGCCAGAGGTAGAAATCCAGACCCCGCCCAAGATACCAACAAGTTGGACCTCACAAGTTGATCGACATGCCACAAACCAGTGCCTCCCCAGGATTCGGTGCAGCGAAAACCAAAAGTACCTGGCATGTTGTCGGCTCCAAGTCCATCGAGCCTCAAGGACAATTCAAATTCCACATCCTCCGGATCTGACTGCACAGTAAGCACTTGCCAGGGGGAAATGATACTCTTGAGTTGCTGTGGCTCCTGAAAGACATCGACGACCGCACGGAACCCTTGAATCCCTACCCAATTCAAAAGCATCTCAATTGTGAAGCTGGATGGAACCACATACATCTTGCGGATGCCTAAGTATTCCAGGCAAACAGGCACTGGTAGGACTGGAAAACCAACAGCTGAGACAAGAATATCCACTTGATACCTGCGCTCTTGGACAAAAGCCCATGTTGGGAGTTCCAAATCTTGGCACAAAAGACGGATGCTTCTGGTGTCAAACTGCAAGGTCGCTTCAGCTTGGATCAAATCACCTATGGTTTGCTTGGTATGGAAAGCTACCTGGACACTACCATGAGGAAAATCCAAAGTTGCATTGCCTACTCCTGGTCGTGGACTTGGCCAAGTGATGTCACGGTGCACAATGATAGCACGCATGTACTCACATATGCATTCACTGGGTGTCTTTGTCATCATGTTCAAACCCTGGTACACATGTGCTAAAGTCCAAAGCACCTGAATGGGAGACACAGAATTGCCGAACAAACACAGCTGGGCTCTGCAATCCGACAAAATCTCTTGGAGCGGAGGAAATCCAAGCAAGAACTGCAGTTCTCTCGGATGGATGTGTCTTGAGGCATGTGGCCATAAGCCTGACAATACTTCGATTCCACGCAGGCCTTTGGCTTTCAGTGTGCTTGGGCTGAAACCCTGACTACGGCAGCCACATGGGCATTTGTACAAAGCTGAACCCCAGGAATGCAAAGCAGTTGGCAACGGCTGAGTCAAGTCCACTCGACGATCTGGATTACCATAGGTGGGATCTTTATACACCTGTCGTTCCAAGTCTGTCCATTCCAACTGGCTTTCATCTCGATCACTCCATGTTGGCCACAAGTTGAAGGGAATCACATCCCCGACAGTTGGCAATGGATTCAAACATGGCATGGGATGCAGCTGGAACTCGGGAATGTTTGGAAGCAACACAGCGAACCACCTTGATCGTTTGGCAGGCCACACATGTTGGAGGTGTAAGACCCTTTGGTAGATTGTGAAATTCATCAACTTTGCAAATTCCACCAAAATTTCTTGTGTGCTTGCGTCACTAAGTGCTTCTGGGACGCACTCCAAACACACCCCTGAAACTTGAAGCCAGTACGCGGCCTTCAGCAAACCAGGCAACACTCGGCTGCGGTCGTCAAACTGCCTTTTTTGAAATCCCTGCCGGGAAAGTGGTTGGCATGGGAAGCCACCCACCAGGAGCGGTTGAACTCCCGCTTTGGCTTGCTGAATGTGCATCTGGAAGATCGTGTCATGTGAACAGATATCTCCATGGATCGAAAAGGCCTCGTGATTCAACTGAAAGGCAGACGTGGCCAAGGGACAAACATCGACAGCAGCAATCACATGACCTGGAACACCACAAGCATTATGCAGAAAATCCAAGCCAGTTGCAAATCCACCCAATCCACAACAAACATCATGGAAGAAGCCAAGGTCCGTAGGAACTGGAGGCCTATGCTTTTGGGGGGGAAAGCCAGGGATAGAAGACAAAATCCAAGCACCATGAAATTTCGCTCCGGTTCTTCTGACATTGTACAGAGTCATCACACCTTCCTCAATCTCACCCACATTTGGGAAAGCGATGGGAATACCGGAATGAATCTCGGTCCCAATCAAATGATCTTCCATACTTCGGCCAAAATTGGCCAGAACAACTGCATTCGTACCCACAGGATACTTGGAAATGGGAATTAGATCCATGGCTTACAAACCACCCTCGAACGTTCCGCTGTCACAGTAAGACCCCTGGGAGGAATTCGAGCCCAAACTAGTCACCCCCATTAAAAGCGCATAAAAAAAACTAGGGCCTGTCATACATAAAAAAACAACCAACCTGCAGGCCAATGGGTTGAGATTTCTCTTTTCAGTGGCAGCCTCCCTTCCAATGGCCGGAGATTTGAGATTGGGCATGGGACATCCCTTCAAAACATTACTTTTCAACTGCTAAAAAACAACTGAGACCATTAACACCCGTTATATATATATATCCTGACTACCGCAAAATTAGGATTTCTGAGCAGGGTGTTGTTTCATAGGGGCGGGTCGCTCACGTTTATTATATAATAGGGAGGGGCCAACCCAAAGTAGTATTGCCAAACATTTTTTGGAATGTCGGTGTTGATTAAGTCGGGCTGTTTATTAATATGAACTTACTTGTAACATTAAGAAACACTCAGAAGCACTGCGCTGGCACTCACCACGCTCTGCAAGGGTTGTTTCAATTGCTTATTTTGCTTGTTGTTGATTCCGCTTCCGCCAGGTTATCAATAGTTTGACCGGCGAAAAGGAGCCGTTCAAACCTCTAGAAGTGCCTTGGTGCAAGCAGAGGTCTCGAAATCCATCAAACAGTTTCTGATAGTTGCCAAGCTTGTCGTGGCTCCTGGCTGCATGGCTCTGTCGCTGACTCTGTGCTCCCAAGGGCAAGAAGGTAATTTGGTACACCTGCGGTCCCACAGTCTATGACGTCGCACACATGGGCCACGCTCGAGCGTACTTGACCTTCGACATTCTGCGACTTGGTTGTGCGATGCTCTCCCACTGTTGGCATGGCTGATTTTGACACTTTGACTTACGATGCTTCTGACTAGATAGACCAGTTGTATCCAGTCGTGAAGCCAGGCGAAGAATCATGATGAACTACCTGAATTTTGATGTGAAGTATCAGATGCCAAGCTGCACCTGCTGTCTCTGCTGTGTGTGAATTGGGGTTCTAGGACTTCTCCATATATTTCCCGTCTTAGAGCGCGGCCATGCTTCTATTATTGACGATTTCCAGACTGCAGCCTTGGAGAACTTCATCCATGGAAGGATCAACATTACTGACATTGACGACAAGATCATCTTGCGAGCAAGGCAGAACAAGCTGTTCAGCCTCTTCAGCGAGGCACTGCCACTCTACATGCAGTGTAAATGTCTGGTCAGCAGTCCAAAGGTTGCGACATACCCAGCCACCTCGGGATTCCAAGGATTTCTCAAGCACCAGCTGCTGCAATTCTTTGATTTGCACAACGGACCACTGCGACACCTGCAGGAAGCTGCCAGCCTGTCCTTGCCTGACCTTAGCAAACATGTGAACGAGGCAAGTTTCAAGCTGTGCTGTATACTGTATACTGTATCCCTCATTGATATCACTTATGGCATTGCAGGTGACTTGATCTGGCTTCATGTAACTTCTATCCTCGCCGCAAGTGTCAGGCACTGACAAAGAAAGCGGCAAAGTTGAAGGCAAAAGCGCCAGAAAAGCCAAAGGATGGAAATTCAAGAGCTCAACAGGCCATGGGGACCATGGGGCATCAGGTACGCTCAGGTTAATGCTGGCTACATGGAGGGGCCTGTGATGATATGCATGTCCTGACTTCTCACATTTGAACTCTTGTCCCAGGAGTACGAGACTTTGGTTGATGAGCACAACCTGAAATTGAAGCAACACTCCGAGTTGACGGAAAACGTCCAGGAATGGATCATTGGGAGGGCAGGAGGTGGCAGGGATCAGGGATTGCAGTGATTGCAGCCCCTGGCGCAGGAGGCCATCAAAAGTGGTAGCAAAGAACGCATCCTCAGCGCAGCTAGAGAAGTGCTGATGGAATCCTGGTACAGAATGGCACTGCTGAATTTTCCCCAACAGCGCGTCCACACTGAGGGGTTCTCACAGTAGGACCTAAGGCCGGGGTTAGATCAGGGTGCTCCATCTGGGGGGCGGCATTTTTCTTGTAAATTCTCGCATAAACGTGTCTTCGTGAGATGTCCATGTGCATTTCGACTGCGCAGGCTCGCGCAAAGTGAGCGTCCCGTTTTGCTCGTTTCAGGTCTTTTACTAACACGCCGTGCTCGTTTTTTGAGCTAAAACCCAACGAAAATTGCGAAGGATTCAAAATTCAAACATCTACCCCCCAAAAAGATCCAAAAAGGGATTATGTTTATGTCACTTCCACACATACACTCTCAGATGTCTACACGTTGGCAGGTGTGGGTCAAAATTAGCGGTGGTTTCAATGTCATTTTGCGTGGTAGGCGCGGTCTTTGGTGAATTTACAGGACATGTTGAAAGGGTCGAAAGTCTCGTTTTGTGAAACTGTCGTCGTGACCGTTGCGGTTGACTTCAGCATGTTGTACAAATATGCATGGTCAAACCCGTGGACGATACCAGAATTCATGTTTTCTGCAGGCAGCAGCCGCAGGTCCCTTCATGATGATCTTGTAGGATTCTCTTGGGGGTGCTGGGATGAAGATCTTGGCCAAGGTCTTTGCAAGTCTTGAGGAGGTCTTGTAGAGATCCTGGTGAAATTCTTCAACAGGTCCTTGCATGATCTTGTGCAGCTCCTTGTGAGAAGATCTTGTAAAAAAATACCCTTGAAATCCTCCCCAAGAGGTCCTTGCATTAAGATCTTCACGATGCTCTGCGTTGGTGCTTGTGTGAAAGTTCTTCTGGTATGCTCATACTTGTAGGAAGTTCTTGGATAATGTTGTGAAATCCTCTCTGTAGAAGGTCCTTCTGTGACGATCATTTGAAATTATCTTAGGTGTCCTGGTATGAGGTTCTGGTAACAGGTCCCGATGAGTAGACATAGCGTTTCTTGGTACATTTACTTCCCCCCCCACAGTGTTTGGTTGTTATTGAGGTGTAATTTGATTGTTTTTTGATGCATGTTCTTGGGTTTGCCATGGCTGCGTATGCTACATCAACATACGTCAACAACCCTTCCATTGCTGACGGCCTGGGTCCGGAACATGAGATGCAGTGGCTGCCTTCTTTGTACTTTCGTTTTTTTTTTTTTTAAACGTTGCATCAAGATGCATCAAGTATTCGTTGATCCTTCAGGAGCATCCCAGACCCCGAAACGCGCCAGTACAAGTGTGTGATTGTGCATGTGCGATATATACTATTGATATTACCTGATGAAATTATATCATCGAATGCACATTTCTCCTGAAAACATACTAGAAAAATGCAAACAAATCATCAGCACCCAGGATGCTCTGGACAAGGAACGAGGCCACACCATCACAGATCATTCCATTTTTGACGATCATGGAAGGCGCTTTGAGAAGGAGCTGCCACACGCCCTGCACGGTTGATTGAGCTACACATGCGACAGCTATAAGATGCACAACATGCCACATGTATGCGACATCTATGCAATACAATGTGCACCATCCAACATGAATGCAGTTGCATTGTGGCAACTCTTTGTGAGGAGTACTTTGAGGACATGAAAGCTCTTGGTATCCTCGAGCCTGATGTTGTGACTCTTGGTTCGTCACAACTTGGATATATAATTCGAACCATTTCGAACCCATAATGGGTGCCATTTAGATCCATCTAGACTCAAACCACTTTGACTTTTGGACTTGGATATTTCTTGTTTGAAACCACTTGTATACTGGTGCGATCGTGTGGAACACGCATTAAGGGGCTGCATGGCTGCATGTTGGTTCCAGCACTGGACATTGTTGACCCAAGATTAATGTTATTCCAAACCGGTGTCAACAGTGGGACGAATTGAATGGGTACCGTACCTGAGGACACGAATCACTGAGTACATGGATGGAAGAGTTCAAAAGTTTATTGAGAAACTGGAGGAGATGGGCGTTGCGTACGAATCTTCAGGGAGTGCGGCTCTGCTGAAGCCCCTGCTAGGGTCACCTGTGGGCCAGTAGAGAGGGTTGAAGGTTGTGGAGCCACTTGGCAGCCGAGATCATCTGAGGTGTATTTTGACATCGCCGCATTTCAGAAATTAGGCTACTCGGCGATACATTGTCCTATGTCCCACTTTCAGCTGCGGCAATACAATCGCCACCGATCCGCATGCTCTGGTTGCTCCCCTCTTCTCTGCCCTCACTGAACTTAGAGGATGGACACAGTCATACGCCATGCACACCATTAGGATAATATGGAGCATATATGCGTTGATTTGCAGCCCCCCAGTCCATTTCACATTCTTTTTGAGTTGAGCCTGTCTCATCACAGTCTAGGTGGAGTTTCCGGTGGCCTTGGTCAGGCTGTTGGTTTCACGTCAATCTTTTGGAACCCGTAGTCGCCGTAGTCAGATCACATGCTTTCCGTGTTCTGCAGCTTTCTCTTGAAGAGCCAAGGCTATCACTACAGGCGTGGCCGTGCGACTGCTCTTGCTACTGACATCCTCTTTCTTTAGTGTGCTACTAGTAAAGGGTGGTTAGGGTCGATCCAAAACCGATTCAGAAAGTAACCGCGATTCAGAAACTATCACGATTCGGAAACTCTGATTCGGAAACTATTTCCACCGATTTAGAAACTATCGGGTTTCAGAAACTACGATTCAGAAACTATCGGGTTTCAGGAACTACCGCTCATCAGAAACTATCGCGATTCAGAAACTACGATTCAGAAACTATCGGGTTTCAGGAACTACCGCTCATCAGAAACTATCGCGATTCAGAAACTACGATTCAGAAACTATCGGGTTTCAGGA
>Ga0126342_10002181_pt1 | contig 29883 bp, 32 predicted proteins | sample Cyp1metagenome_FD_92528 | JGI IMG/M metagenome (GOLD analysis project Ga0126342, IMG submission 92528) | Coral microbial communities from Lord Howe Island, Old Settlement Bay, Australia - Cyphastrea 1 metagenome | ecosystem: Host-associated > Invertebrates > Cnidaria > Coral ...
TACTATATATTATTATTAATTATATTGTATATTATTATTATCATCTTTATTATTATATATTATTATCATTATTATTACTATATATTATATATTATTCTGATTATTATATATTATTATTATATATGTATATTATTTTAATTATTATCATTATATTCTATTATTATTATTTTTTGTTTATTATTTTAGTTATTATTATTATATTCTATTTTATTATTAGTATATTTGTTATTTTATATTTTATATATTATTCTTATTTTTATTTTTATTATATATAATCATTAATATTTATAATAATGATAAGAATAATAATAGTGGGGGACTGAATCACATGAAAAAAACGTCTGACAGATGAGACTTTTGAAGGTTTGCTCATATTATGTAGACTAATGTTCTAGTTGGCCCTCAGCACAGTGTGGTACCTTGAGCTCTGGCAAAGGCGTGAGGACTGCAGCCAAAAATGCGCTGCCATTCATGGGCGAGGATCCCTTTTGATGCAGAAAAGGGGCAGACTGCTGACTGCTTCACAGTGTGAGCATGTTTGAGTTTGACCCAGCAACTACAAGTGCAGCTCGATTCTACAAGTCGATCAAGTCAATGTGACCCAGCGGATCCCGGTAAAATGCTAAGGTCGTCGAAGAAGCGTAAACGAGCAAAGGAGGTCCCTAGCTGACATATCGACTCTGCAGAAGATGACTATTTTTTTTCTGTTATTTTCTGTTTATATTTAACAGCCTTCGGCATTCCGCCGGCCCTCTGGCCTTTGGCCTACAGGCCCAAAGCAGGGGTTGTGTAAAGCTGGTTGGTGTAAAATTTTGGTTTGATGATGATCATCAGGATGATACTAATGATGAGGCGGAGGAGGATGATGACGATGACCATCGAGACGAGGATTGATGATGTAAGTAAGGTGAGTGCTAGTTCGCTTGAGGAAAGAGACGAGACGAGACTGGACGACACGACACTAACCAGACGAAACTAGATTAGACTACACTAGACCATTCGGCTATACTAGACAATAGTCTATTGGGGGGTTAGGGCAGCCGAAGCAAAAATCCGTTGAAGAGATAATTTCAGGTATAGCTATAGCAATAGCTACAACTGCATCTCAACTTAAGCCATCCTAATCCTATATAGCTATAGGTACAAGTAGGTCTCAACCCAAAGCTATGACAATCTATAGCTAGAGCTAGAACTAGATTTCAACCTAAAGCTAGAACAAAATCAAGCCATTGCTGGAGGTAGGGCTAGGCTAAATAAAATCTAAAGCTAGAATAAGAGCAAGGTACTGCCGTAGCTAGGACATCTAGGACTAGAACTCGAATTAAAGCTAGAACAAGATCAAACTATAACTCTAGTTGGAACTAGAATTCAATCTCAAACCAGGACAAGTTAAAGCTACTGTAGGAAGCTATTTCTAGAAGAAGCTTAAGAAGAAGTTAAATCATGTTAAATTATAAGTTATAACGCAAGCTAAGCCAGGAGATACTGTAGAACTGGGACTCAACTGAAAGGCTATACCCAGCCGGAGCAACGCACGCAAAGCAAAAATCCGCGCAGAAAAATCTATAGGAGAAGCTAAAGCTATCACAAGATATTACAAGATGTATCATAAGAACATCCACAAAGCACGACGGCACGACGGCAGGCCGGCGGATTATTTTTCTAATTCTTCTCGCCATGCTTTGTCGACTCCGAAGGCCGAGCTGGATGAGGAAAAGCCGAGAAAATCCAATTGGTTAGCTCAGCAACGCGTGGGCCTCAGCTGTTCGCGGTTGATTTTGAAGGAAGACAGTGAAAACACTGGCATCACCCAAAATGCATGTCATATCGCGATGCCTTCAGGAAAGCAAACTAAGCTTCCAAAGCTTGAAACTAGCAAGAATGGCACGGCTCTTATTCAACTTTTATTTGCGTCCCAATTGAGCAACTTTAGGCTGCAGCTGTGTGCCTGTGGCTTTTTGCAAACATGTTGAGTGGCAATGTTGCCTAAGTGTGGTCAAGTACGCACTTTTGCAACCAAAATGTAGTTGTGATACAGGCACCTATGAACGTATAGACCTTGATGAACGATGATCAAATTCTCCGATGTCGCTGGCATGCAAAGACAATTGACAGGTGATACGAAGACAGAGGCTCCAGATGCAGAGAAGCCTTTGGGCAGGACTGCCATCAGAGTTGAGGTTGCAAAAATAGAACATCCATTAAAATCCATCAGATTTGTTGCTTCCGCCTTGGAAGGAAGAAAGCCAAACGCATAGAAAAACTCCAAGCTCAGAAGGCTTGCTTTCTGCGGTGCCATCATAGCAGACCTGAGAGCTGTTTTCTGGCAAATGTCAACATCATGCTTTCGCCAAATTGGGTCCAGCTCATCTTCTATTGGTGGATCCAAGTCCATTCTCAAAATCTCTCGGCTATTTATTTTTTCATATTTTTTCCCTATATTGTTGTCGACTCAATTCCTTCTAAAGGCATCATTTACTAATTGAAGCTCTGTACTGATTGCAATTAGTCCTGACACATCCTGACTCTGACATGCAAATATGTTTTATTTAGTAATTAAATCTCTGAAAGGTATGCACTTATATGATACTTATATGTAATTAATAACATTAATCAACTACTGTTTTTCCATGTTTTTCCATGTTTTTCCTGGATCTAATATGAAGATGTCTCCAGGTGACTTGTTCTGCTCCCACGCCACAGGCCCGTGAGGCGAACAAGGCGGCAGATGCGGCCAAGAAGGCCTTCGATGAAGCCGCTGCGGCGGTGAAGGGCAAAGCCAAGGCCAAAGAGGGTGAACTCTCCAAGGCGTCGCCGGCGGCCATGGAATGCCATGGATTCCATGGATGCATCCTGGTGGAAAAAATGGCAAAGTGACGTTGCTGCAGTGCTGCATGGGCAGAAACAAATAGAAACAAATAGAAATGGTCATATATTGTCACATGCTAACTTCTTTGGCTCAGAACATTGACAGGCTGCAACCGATCTCATTGAAAAGATGCGGAAGGGAGGTGCCATTCAAGCTGTCCTATGCTCTCCTCCCGCACATACAAAGCGTTTGAAGCAGGTGCTGGGGACCAACGATTGTCGTCGCCTTGGTTTTGTTGAGTGTTGCAGACAAAGTATTATATAAGATGTGACATGCGGCTGGACTCAGCATGATGCAGGGATATCTCTCCTGAGATCATTTGAGGCTTGCAGCAGCTGCTGAGCGAATTGCAGCGGAACCCGAGAAGGACATGATGCAACTCCGCTGGTTCTTGTCGTGCCGTCCGTTTTTCCCTCCATCCATCCATTTATCAAATCGAACTAATGCCACATGTTTAAACCAAGCACGGGCTCGAGCTGCTGGGTGTGGCAATCAATGCTCTTGAAACTAAGTTGGATCCAAAAAGCCCACTTGTTTAAAAATTGGTTTTCTCGTTTTTATGGTTTTACAATATGTTCCAGTCATCGAATCCGCTGTGCACATATATGTATATATATATTATATATATATATTAATTATATCATATTATATTTATTATACTATATTATATTATTATATTATATTATACTATATTATATTATATTATATTTATTTGTTTATTTATTTATCCATGTTTGCAGGGCAGTTTATCACTCTCAGACGTATGGATTGGCATGATTGGCCCACAGGAGCTGGACCTCTTTGACATCTTCTTTCATTTGCATCGCTTGCCTCTCAGGAAGTCTGCAATGAAATTGAGGATGACTGAGGTGAGGTCATCTCAGACGCGAAGCATTCTGACCAGATCTGACCAGTCTTGTTGCAAAGATGCCGTTAACTTTTTCAAAAAAAGAGGGTGTGGTGTGTTGTTCCCCGGACACTTGATCCAGCGCAAGGCGTTGGCGACCAAGAGATCAAGTACATGGCCCTGCTTTCTGCTATCGCAGTCTTCAAAGATTTAGTTCCAGGCTCTGGAATCAGCCTTGGTTGAGCCCAAAATTGGGTACAAGCCCAATGTGCCTGCAAAAACTCGCGTCGTGTTTTGCATTATGATGCTCATTCACAAAATCACACATAATCACACACAAGATCACACAATATATCGTTATAATATCAATAACGTCGCAATACTTGCTAACTTTCAGGTTTGCAACCTTGGTTGAACGAGTGTGAGATCTTCTTCGTGCATTGTGAATTTGATAAATGGTCATGCGCCACAATGTCCTCAGCCATTTTGGCTGGAGGCTTGGCTGGGTTCACCGCAGTCTGGGGTTCAGTGCACCCTGCGGGTTCCACTGTTTCGACTGTGATGCTGCAGCAATGACTGCCGAGACCAAAGGGTCCGCAGTGTCACGCAGAGACCTCTTAGTTCAGCAGCTCTTAGAGGAGCGTCGTCAACGGCTGCAGCAGAAGTTGGCTGCAGGGCCTGTTCAAGAGGAAAGGGAAAGAGAGGAAACAGCGCTGGAGCATCTGGAGCCGCTAGAATGCAGCTTCAACAGCTTCAACAGCCAAGAGAATTTGAGCCCCAAGCGCAATGTCAGGACTTTTGCTGAAAAGGACTTTCGGCCTATGGAACCCAGAGATGATGGTTTCCTGACCTCGGTCCTGGCGCGTTTGAAGGCTGCTGAGGCTGAACTTCAGCCTCCACCCGTGCCGGAGCCTGTTGCCACTGCCACTGTGCCAAAGGCAGCTCGCCCTCGATCCGCACCCACCAGGGCAGCCAAGGCTAGGGCAGCCAGAGGCGAGACCGAGAAGATCGGCACCAAGGTGTCCAAGCCTTCCAACGCCACCCCAACCAAGGCCCAGCCCAGGGAACCACAGAGCGCAAAGAGTGAGAAGCACAGTGCTTCCAGAAGGAACAGCTCTGTGGAGGGATCTTTCCAGCAACGTTTGCAAAAATGGCAACTGCAGCATCAAGCCTCCAAAGAGAAGCAAATGCAGGCAAAACAGGAAAAAGAGATGGAAGAACTGGGGGAATGCACCTTTCAGCCTTCAATCAACAGCCGCTCCGATTTTTATGCTCGCCGCTCGCGGGGTTGCTTTGCAGAAGCACTGCCCGAGCGGTTGTACCATGAAGCGGACAAGAGGACTAACCTCCGCAACAAGGCGAAAGAGATCATGGAGGCAGATGCTCTTTGCTCCTACACATTTCAGCCCAAAATCAATGAAAACAGCAAAGGCAGCATTGGTCAACGTGCTCCATTGCACCTTCGCATAGAGACTTTGAACAAAAAACGTGAAGATCGAGTTCGCTCTGCCCAATTGGCTCAGGAGAAAAGCGCCGAGCACTTTTTTCAACCAAAAATTTCCAACCGCAGCGAGCGGCTTGTCCAACGGAAGCGTGACATGCTGTACAGGTCAGCTTCCCATGGGCAGGTGGAGTGTTTAAAGCAGCTGGGCCCAGTGGAGGAACGGCTCTATGCCGAAGCTCAGGAGAAAGAGCAGCGCCGTGCTGCACTCCAAGAGTTTCACAACGAGGAATTGCAGTCTTTCCCGAGTGTAGATGATACCTCAAGGAGAATTTGCAAAGCCTCTGTTTACTTCCAAGGGCCTCAGCAAGACTTCCTCACTCGACAGGAAACCTTTGAGCTGGCCAAACAGAAGCGAATGGATGTGCGTGCTCAGCACTTGGAAACTGAATGCTCCTTTCAGCCCAAGATCACCGAGACCAGCCGTCAGTTGGTTTCTGGACGCTTTTTGGTAAGTTGTTCTATTGTTGTTTCATGTTTCCTTTGAAAGCCCGTGGAGTTCGCAAGAATTATTGAGCCCGAAGCAGACGTTTGTATAAAGTGAGATGAGCCACTCTCCCCGGTGTGATGCCCATGAAGCGACTGTCCAGGAAAATCCCATGTGTTGATCAGTTCAGTATAGATAGTATATGATAGAATAGTAGGATACAGGATGGATACAGGATACACCCCTTGTGTGCCCTTATAGAATCCAACTAGGAGCGGACATTGTATTTGATAATAAGATCTCATAAGGTATACATATAATTGGGACATCACGAGACATGCAAAGCGCCATTTCCTATTATGATCATATAGACGGGATATGTCTAATATATACCGATACCCCTTTATTATCCTTTATTCTTGTTGCTCATCGGTATAGCCCATGTGATAACATCATGATGACATCATGGCAGTCATGGGGGCCCCATTTGGGGACCCCAGGTCTGTAACAACGTGGAGCTGCTGGGCGAAACCTTGGACGAACGCATCCACCGCCTGGCGGTGCGCGATGCCGAGCGGCGGGAACAGCTGAGACAGGACTTGGAAGAACTGCATCACAAGGACCGGGCCGGTGCCGTTGATGCCATGGCGATGCCAAACAAAAATGGGCGGTTGGAAAGGTGTCCTCCAAAAAACGATGGATTTTAGTGTAGTTTTTTTTGTTTCAAGTTGTTGGGGTTAAACAATGTCAAAGATCTAGGCAATTCTGGTAGGTCTGGCCTATGATTTGTTTTGGGACAGCGATCCCTTCCCAAATCATCCCAAATCTGGTTTTGACCCATGGTTTGGGCACTGGGAATTGCAAAACCATTGAGAAATAATTCCCTGCCTTCCCTGCAATGGTATAAAAAAATTGCATAAGGACCACCCCAAAAGAATTTTGTGGAATGCAGAATTCTTGGGATTTCATTGGGGATGGTTAGCAATGGGGATGGGATTCAGGTGAGTTGCATGCTGGGAACGATGTGAAGGTGGGGTCAGGGAATAGGTTTGGACCCTGCAAGGACTACACCTTCAAGCCGGAAATCAACCCTGTCTCTCAGGTGCTGGCTGCACGCTTGGACAGCTCCAATGGCGACGCACATGAACGGCTCTACCGGTCCGGTCTGTCCAAGAGTCAGAGAGACGATTCCATCAGATCTGATTGCAGTTTCAGGCCCCAACTGGATCCTCGTAGCTCCAAACGCTTTGCACATGTGAAGTCGCGTTATGCGAAGAGGCCAGATTTGATGGAAAACATCCGTCAGGAGCAGGAGAAGAAGGCTGAATATCTACTCGAAAGACGGCGTGAGCTGGAGGAAGAGCGAAATGCAGATTGCACCTTTACACCTTCGGTCACTGAAGGCTTCCAAGATATCCAAAGACCTGTAGCAGTCAGTGGTCTTGATCGGTTCTTTGAGCTTAAGACCTTGGCATTGAAGAAGCAGCAGGAGCAGATGGAGAGGGAGCAGAAGGTTTTCCGACCCGAAAGTGTAGCGCATCAAGGCCTCAGTGTCACAGTTCCGGAGCCCTTCCAACTCGGGAAGTTCGCAGATGACCTGAGACAATGAGGTGATGCTGGAGGTTTTCGTGATTTCATGGACCCTTGCAGGGATGTGTTCGACCCACAAAAGTGGACCTTTTGGATATGATGTGAATTCGTTGGCTGAAGGCTTTCCTTCAACCCTTGCAACTCAACAGAGCAAAGGGTAGTTAGAAAAATGTTGAAAAGGCAGACAGGCCCTTTGGTCAATGCAGAAGCGCCAGCTGTAGTTTCCAGTGCCGCACTCGCGGTGTTGAGAAGTCAAGCTTAGCAGCTAAGTCAAGCTAGGTAATTCCGCTGACCATAGATGTATCGATACTGCTTAAAACATCTTAAAACATGGCACCTCAGAGGGCACATTGGCACAATTTGGCACACTTGTGAGGCTACCGTATCAGGGAGCCCACTGAGCAGGAGAAGGCACAGGCTCGGTCCAAGTGTGAGGCCCCAGCCATTACTGTGACTAATTCTGACTACTTGAAGAGTGATGATGCTAAAAGACAGCATGTTATCATAGTTGACTAAAGTGTTATATAATTATATTTTTATATGTCTTGAAGGTTCTTGAAGCATAGTCATTTCAGGTCATTCCAACAGCAGAAAATTGAGAGAGAGAGAGAGGGACTACTGTGTGTCACAAATGTGACTCAGAGTCAGGTCAGTCCTGACTTTGGAGCGCTACGAGCTGAAGCTGTTGCAGACTTACAGGCGCTTGCTACCTGACATGGAGGCCACCGGAATGCCAGCTGATCGTGCTGGGCAGCATGCTGTAGGCACCCTTTATTGCCTGTTCTGTAGAATCCTGAGGTGAAATTGAGCATGTCCACTATGGAATGCTTGTGGCTGCCATGCGGTTGCAACTTTGGGCTGAACAGCTTCAATACACACTGGATATACGTGTGTCAAGGATGCCATTGGACAGGAGGCAAGGTGTGATACTTACTACATATTATATATTACAAGACCACGAGACCCCCGCAGGAAATCCGAAAGACTGACGTTTTCAGGTAATGATCAGGCCGGATCCTTGTTCTAGAGACATGTTTGTCCCTTCATGGTTCTTCAGAACAAAGGCAATCCAAAGTCACAAAAAATAAGAGGAACATCCACGTCCTAGAACTGCGCCAATGGATCGCATACCTTTCACAACTTCTGTGTGCATTGGTTGCTTGGCGATTTGACACATTTTGACACAGGCCTTTACAAAAGTGGATCTCTGTGGTTGATTTATGCTGCCCAAACTGAGCTGTTTTCGGTTCGTCCCACCTGGAGCTGAGGCGCTAAGGTCACTGATGGGTTGGGTGCTTGAGGTGCTAAGCATCTTGGCAGATTAATAAAGATCCAAGTCATCCAAAACCAGCAGTCAGTGCATAATACTGGGTCCAGAATATGACAATTAATTACTTGCAATTACTATATTGACTATATCATATATATGACATTATATGACTATATGATATGTATGGTAGTATATATGTATATATAATATATATGTGTGTGTGTTCAAGACAATGCATTATGAAATTTGCATAGCAACTAGTTGGTCCAGTGCCAGCATGCCCAGCATGCCAGCGCTTTTTGCCGAGGCCAAACAAGCAACGTGGTCACTGCTTCATTGCTGTTACCAGGCACTTCTCAGGTGGGCCGGGCGCAGACGGCGCAAATCCGCTCCACCCATCAGTCCCTTGGAAAAAAAAAAACAGATGAATTGTGATATCATGAGATATCTTTGATCACAAGAATTCAGATCAAATGATCAAATGCGATATCTTTGATATCTTTTGATAATATGCTAATTATTCAACTTATCAGACATATCAAATTTAAATTTGATTGATGCATTGGGTGATTTGCTCTTAGAGCCATGGAAGTACCAACTTCGGTTGTTTTGATCCAGTGTTGCGGTGTTGGGTTTGTTGCAAAACTTAACTGTTTGCCCGCACACTTGCGGACAAATCCCTGGACTTGTTATGACTTGATGGAAGCAGATTGAAATCTTTGGGTGTTCTTTCGGAAGTTGAAACTGACAAGAAACTCCAACAGCAGCAGCATGTTGTTTGCCACGGAGTTGCCCGGCGAAGGTCCGTCTCACGTGTCCATGCTGAAGTTGTGGTTGAACCCACGCAAGGCTTGGTGAAATTGGGTGAATCAAATGATATCAGTGGCTTCATGTTGTTTCTTTCATACTGTTTCCGGTCAATAAATGGAGGTGTCCATAGGTGTCCTAAAATGGTGGTAACCCCAAATCATACATTGAAAATCATGTTAATTAATTAATAGGATTTGCCATGAAATAAACCATCCAGCTGGGGTAACCCCATTTAAGGAACAACATGGAACAACCCCATTTAACGCCAGGCACTTTGGCGGAGGTGCTGCCCTTGAAGGTGTCCATTGTCGATCGCAGTTCCACGGGGCACACTTTCGTCAATGATCAGCAGCCTGGCAAGGGCAATGTCATGAAGCTCTCCGCTGGTGATGTGCCACAGCTTCACTTTTTGCGTCAACGATCCGCAACAGATCAAAAGATTTGACATGAACAAGTGCGCAGGTGAACTCCCGTGTATGTTTTTTTACCTTTGCTGCTGGATGATCTGGATGTTTGATTGATTAAATCTGATGAACTCGGTTGTGATGTACTTTCCCTTTCACCGGTTAGGCATTGGAGTAATGCATCGGTTGAAGGAGAACAATGCTCTGAGGTGCTTCACTTTGGCGTGGAACCCTTGAGGTATACTTTGTCCCTTATCGGCACTGTATGCCAGGTAGGAGCCAGCAGTCAAGTCCATTGCTTGGACAAAGCATGAGCACAGAGATTCCACAGTCTGAAATGTTCGCCCAATTTGTTCCGAGTTGTTCCATGTGTTTTGGGCCAAGACAAGTGCCTCAATTCCCCATCGCTGCATTGGCAGGGAGTATTGCACGACGTCCCAGGTGCCAGAAAGCTCCAGCAAGTCTCATCTAACACTATCACCACAGGACCATATATAATCATCAATCATCAATATATATCAAGTTATATCAATCGTCAGTCATTAGTTATTAGATGTTATTAGTTATTAGATATGAGTTCTCATGATCATAACCGGTGGAACACCATTGCGTCAACTGAGGCGCTGGAGACCGATGCTGCTGAGCATCTCCAGCCGTTTGTCCGCGGAAGAGCTCCAAAGCCTGGACGAAAAGGCGCGCAAAGCTGGGCTGTGACCTGGCGTCGCAGAAAGGCTGTGGCTGTCAGATCTGTCAGGACTTGGTAATGGATTGGTAATATGGTAGGTGGAGATAGGTGGAGCAAATGCTGGGTAAAAACCATATGGTGAATTGGTATCGGATAGGCAAATGTCCATGTTAGATTTGGAACAACCCACAAATGTTGTTCAGAGAACGCGGACACTTAGCATGCAGGGAACTCAGCTTTGTACACAGAAAAGTGACCGTGATTTCGATGCCAGTCTCACGTTCTTCTAGTGAAGTTCTGCCAAATTTGATTTTCAGCATGAAGGGTTTTCACGTTTTTTTTTGGGGGGGGAGGGCGTTTTCAGAGCATCATCCAGAGTCTATAAAGTTCCAGCGCATCCAAGGTTTTTGACACCGGATTGGACCGCCCAATGCACGCATTTGCTCTTGGAACAGTTTGCCATCACGCCAAAACTGCTGTGCTGCATCATCGATGGGGCGTCGCTTGGCCCAAAACATCTGGCTTTGGCATCGCGTCCCTGGTGTGGTTTCACCATGTTTCAGCAGCATCAAAGCGAACCATTGGAGAACCATCGGAATATCTTGGAAGATTATTGGACAACCATTGGATAACCATCAAATGTCATTGGATAACCATTGGATAACCATTGGATAACCATTGGATAACCACTTGTGACATTTTGATACATCTTCTGACTGTGCTGACCCGCCAGATGACTTCGAGGTCACCAGTATCCATGGCCTTCCTGTCAGAGCTGCTGAAGCGTGCCAACGAGAGCAGCGAGTGCCCGGCCAGAAATTCTTGGGAATTCCTTGGGACTGCCGTGCTTTGGAGCAGTTCTGTGTCATTGATGAGCCGCTCGTGAAGTGAATTCTGGGCATCAAACGAGGCTAAGCGCCGCACCTTTGCCAGCGGACTTTGCACCAAAGGCTGCGATAGGTGGGAAGCCAGTCTGAACAACCAGCATTATATCAGTAGTGACTGACCTGCACCATTTGACATCCAAGATTCGTACAGCCTCAACTTGCAGCTGGCGTTTCTGCATACTCGCAGCGATACCTATATATACCTATATAATATTATATAATCCTATATATACATGTGCCTAGCTGGTACACATATTAAATCATATTTACCAGCTAGGCGCATGGTTTGCCTGTGTCCTTAAATGAGCCACAGCCTCAGCCACTGTCACCGTTCCAGGCCCGGACGCTGCGTACAACTCCGAATTGGATGCGTACGTGAAGGCGCCACGGCCACGCCGAGAGCTTCTCCGAGGTGGGCATGCTCAGTGAATCATCAGCATGGCTTGGAAAATGTATGAATGAACATAATGTATGAACATAATGTATGAACATGCTGTATGCAGTAAGGAGTTCCAAGGTTCAAGTCAGGTGAAACACATCAGACTTCTGGGGATAGAGACACGTTGCTTTGTTTGAACTCTTTGAATCCTGTGTTTTCGGATGTTTTCGGAAGGTATTTGGGTGATCTTCAGCGCCAAGGCTATCTATGACACCTTGTCAGTAGCTCTCTCAAGTGCTGGCTCGCCAGTACAGATCCTCACACAGGATCAATCTGCGGCGTCAGTCCTTCAAGATCTCAAGAAGGCTGCAGCAAAGGCTATGCCGCAGGAGGTCAGCTGAAACACTTTGGTTAGAGTGACAGCGATCCGTTCTGCTTAGACAATGGGGCTCAGTCTGGAGTGTTGATGTTCATGTTCATTCTCATTCATTCTCCGTTGACGTCGATGGTTGGACATTGACATGGATGTGACATGGTGCAGGTGCACCAGGTGTCCCATTCAGCCATTCCTCCATATTCCAGCATCTCCAGCACCATGTCACAGCATGTCACAGCATGTAACCGCCCCTTTGCTCACCAGGTGTGGATTATCCCAACGTTACCTCCGGGCCTTGGAGCTGTGCTTTCGAAGCCTTTGTCCGAGTTGAGATGTGCTTGCCGGATAGTGGGTCAGGAGGCGCCCCCGGAGGTCGACGCAGGGAGTTGCAGTGTCTATATTCAATTGAATATTATTTGATATTGTGTATTATATATATAATATTGATATTATGATTATTATGTACAGTTGTAATCAGAGTTGTTGACTGTGATAATTATTGCATTGGATAATGAGCATGACTCTTGGATTTCTGATGATTTCTGACTCCTGTGAAATTAGTTGCTCTTTTCGGCGGTTTCGGAGCACGTGTTTGCTTTGTGTTTGCATGTGCCACTTCTTGTACACAGGTCAGGGTCAGTTGTTTTTGTGCATACATGTTTGAATTGAGAGAGAGAGAGAGACACACACACACAAACACATTCTCGTAGCATCGCAAGGTCGAGCATTCTGGAACATGATGTCAATTCATAATATGTTATAAAATGTTATAAAGTATATTCAGTTTGAGAGTTATAGATATGTTGTACATGAAGGACGGTATATGCTGTGTGCCCCACTATGCCCCACTATGCCCCACTAAAGTGATAAGTGATATAATGATTTTCCTTGACAAAGAGGAAGAGCATGTACGATCATATACGTTTTTGATCGAGGACCAGCAACATGTGGGAGAAAAAGGGGAAAAAATGAAAAGCAGGAAGAGATGGCACTTCTCCCGCGGTTTCAAGATGAATGATACCTCAATGTCCGTAATTGGTATCTTGGCCAACTGTTTTAAAAAAGCAGCTATACAGCCTGTTACAGCTATAGCACGCAAGATTTTACTAATTACTAAGGTTACTAAGCTCTTTTTTCCTCCAGACATGGCTTACCTGGCTTTCTTTTTCTCAGGCCCTGGTGGGTGCCATCCTTTCCGGCAGCATCCGCGGCATCCGGGAAACGGCCCAGCTGCTGCCCAAATCGGAGCTCGCCGCGGAGACCTTCCCCGAGACGCAGCCGACGCACCCGACGCACCCGATGCAACCGGCGGAGGTCAGCCAGAGCCAACCGCGGAAACGACAATTGCCCTGGGATGCCCGGTACCATTGGGGGCACATGGGGGCACCACGGGTTGTGATTGGGTTGTGGCGTTTATGGATGGTTATGGCAGTTATGGCTGATGGCTAGTTATCTCATGTTGTGTCCTAATTTGAGATGAAGGAGGGGTTAAGGCTGGGTTGAAATGTATCATTGGCATATGGAGGCAGTGCAGGTGGTGATGTCATTGAAATTAGAACTCAGGAGAAGGCTTTGATGCAAGTGAAGGAGGACCGGAGTGGGTGAGAGCCTGGCAGGTAGCACAGTGGGGTGCAGGTGTCAGATTACATTGGATCTATCAATTATCCATATCAATCCATGTGAGCAGAAGCATTTCCGGCAGATTTGGACTTGTTGGCGCAAGAAAGTTTTCAGGAGAGCTTTCCAAATACATTGCAAGAAGTGCCCAGCAGCTTGTACTGCAAAATAATTTTACGTATATTCTATTTGGCGTTATTGGTTTATTGATGTTATTGGTTGATTGTTTTGTTTGATGTTCTCTGTATTCATGTACTTTTGGGATCTAGCTGTGAGATGCGTCGATTTTGTCTTCCACCCTGCTCAATGCTGAGGTGAACCATCAGCGCCAGCACCACCTCCCAACAAGGTCAAGATGGAGCTGGAGGAGTTTGCCGGAGATTGGGGATTAGCTTCGTGAAGTCCCTATCCAAGCTGGCATTTATTTCCTGTTAAATGAGGGGCTGATTCTGAACCTTAAGGGGCGTTACGGCGACAACAGTTTCCTGCGCAGGACAAAGATCCATCAGGGAAGGCGCAGCCGCATGGTGGTTCTCTGCGTTCTCTTCCATCCCAAGGTGCCCAAATTCAAAAGGCATCAGAGCAGCGTTCCCCGCCGCCGAAGGCTGCTTCCCCAGGACGGATCATGCTGTCTTTACAGCAGGATCAAAGCAAATCAACAGATCGAAAGAACGCAAAATCAGAAATCCTGATTGATGTTTGATTAGCCACCCCATCATGTACCCATCCTGTACTCATCCTGAACCCTCGAGGACCTTCACAGCCAGCGCAAGCTCCACGGGCTGCTTCTCTGCGCCAGACTCTGCAACCTCTTGCAGCCCTTAGCCAGCGAGAAAGTCCAAGGGTAGAGGTCAGCGGTCAGCATTGTTTTTGGACTCCGGCTGGATTCATAAATAGATCAAGATATATCATGATATATCAAGATAAGGTGACCCAGGGACTTGTCAGATGTAGCATGTATAAATAAGTACATGTCTAACATGAATAAGATTCCATACATGTGTAATTGTGTATTTACTTATATATACACGTTGATGTTATGCTTTGTTTGATCCTCTTGGCAGGCAAGCCTGCAGATGCAAAGTCCTGCGATGCCCACTCAGCCTAAGATTGAGGAGAAGGACTTTGGACGGCGTTGAATGTGCAATGTTCTGAGGCGTTCCATCCTGGTACAAATTCCTGGTACTTGTATTGTTGGCCTTATATTGGCCTTGAACGGGACAAGTAGCCATACAAAATGTTGGGATACTGTTGGGTAGACGGGGGGGTTTGCCCAAACTTCATTTGTTTTCGTGGGGTTTGGTGGGTGGGGTGGGGTGGGGTGGGGTAGGGGGGTGGGGTGTAATAACGTTCTAACGACTCTTATCTTCTAGCATGCTGCGCTGACGACCCTTGTCCACTAGCATGCTACGTTATCGACTCCTGTCTTATACCTGCTGTCTCAGATGCTTCGACGTCAGGGTGGGGTGGGTTGGGGGCTGGGGTGTAATAACGTTCTAATTACCTCTCGATTCGGCTCACATCGATGGATTGTCAGCCTTGTTTATTCACGAAAATTTGGGACTTGAAAGCGTGATGTCCTGCTTTGCCAGATACATAGCCTCCGTCAAAGACAGCATGAATCCATGCAAGGCCTATCTGGATACCACTTGGATCACTCCAAACGAGGGAAATTGACAACGAAAAAGAAGCGCGAAGTCCTGTAAGGGTTGTTTTCAACATCAATTTTTGAAAAAATGGAAGTTGAGTGAATGATGACTATGACTATGATGATGATCAGACATGAAAGTAACATGTTGTGATCAGATCAGAACGATTTCAAGTCTTCAAAATGTGGTTGCCACCACACCGAAACGCATGTTTTTTCCTCAAATGACATTTAAAGATCAGAAGACCATGATGATGAACATTGTCGAGCTCATCAAGAAGGCGCTCAGCTTCGGGCAAACCCCCCCGTCTACCCAAAATGTTGTTTCTTGGATTCCATCCATGTGGCAGCTCATTTTCAGTTGGAGGATCACAGTCTTGTTGAATCTTGTTGATATTTATTTATGGCTATCCTGGCTATCTATGATTTATTAAATTTATGTCGCTTCATCTTCCAGCTTGGGAGACAGTTTTTGTGCAGCAAAATGGCCACCCCGGCAGGAGGACAAGGTGAACTTTGGCACCGTCAACTCTTCGGCACCCTCCCTTCCACGGCCGCAGCCAGAAGTGAAAGCGGAGGAGTCATGGGAACTTTGTCTTGGAATGTCTTGGAACTGGTGGGTAAGTTTCAAAGTGTTTCAAACAGTGTTTCAATAAACAGGTGTCTTTTTCTTGTACCTACTATGCTAAACAAAATGTGATAATTATGCAGCCTTCCTTCCAATTGACATTTATACCTTTCAATAGGGTTTGAACCCATCAACCAGGGTCTTGATCTCGCCAGGAGCCGGCTCCAGATTTGACGCGGGAGGTTCCAGTGCATCCAACGAACACTTGGTTACCACAATTGGCACAGAAGAGTGGGCGCGGCCTCGTTTTGGATGGAGACTTGGCCAATATCAGCCGTGATGGTAGGTTCTAATTGGATGATACAGTAATTACTTATGTTGATTTAAACATCATAGTAGTTTCATGTAGTTTCTAATTTATCAATGTTTATCATAAATATAGTTTCTCATCTAATATAATATACTGTATTTGATTGTATTTGCGAGATGATAATTCCATCTCGCCTCCGGCACAGCTCGGGCAGGGAGACCTGATGGTGATGGAAAGAGAGAGAGAGAGAGAGGCGATGATAAATGCAATTAGATGATAATTGATCATGGTAGGCCAATGACTGTATCTACTATGTTGGTATGATAATGGAAAATGATGAGAGAATAGATAGTAGGACTGTACCAATATACAACTACTTGGGTGACAATGGATGACAATGGGATGTAAATGACAATGATCACGGATGAACATGAGAACTGATGGGTACATCATGGTACTGTAGGTCGGGTATGGCCGTTTGTCGAGCGACTCTGTTGACCCGATGACTGATGGTTATATTCATGTAAATTGTGTTTTTGCCCATATATATAATATATATATATACACATACACATGCATGTATGTTATTTCAATATATACAGTATATATATATATATATTGTGCGCGTGTGATCCGCCAAAGATTATATATCACTCACAATCCAATATCCATCAACCATCAACTCCAGGTGTTGAATTGCCTCGGGCCACGTGGTTTACAACCACCAAGCGCCGGCCAGAGACTGCTGCGCCCGAAGCCAATGGCAAGCCCAACTTCAAACGTTTTCGCAAAGCTCAACGCCATGGCCCAAGTTCAACAACTCTTCACATGGGTTTGTCCAGAAATAGAGTAGAATTCGCGGAAGAATGCCATTTGAAAGGGGGTGATGATAAAACCACTGGATTTGGGGTTCTTTTCTCAAACCAACTATGACCAAATTGACCAAGTATCATATCATTTTGGCAGATTCCTCTTCCTTTCAGATGTCAGGCTCGCAAGATCGACCTTTTGTGGAGTTCGTGCCATGGGCACCTGCTGTGGGCGGTTTGGACCTCTTCTCTTCGGAGCCGACTTTGGAAACTGAGAGCCAGATCCCGCGCTTGGCCATGTGAATACTGGTTGAGCAGGGATCTATGGGGCTAGATTTAGACGGGTCTTAAGATTTATGTAAGCTACATAAGGTGAACCATGCGGCCTTTAAAAAAACTTTTGACAGAGGATAAATGTATAATACAAATAACAAGTCTCAATTGTTAGGTGTTCATTGGGTGGAATTTCAACAACATAGAGAAAATTGGAGAAGCTTCAGTGGTCTGGCCGGCAGCTGCGTCACCCAACTGTACAGGTAGATCGCAGTTTTCGCCAGAGTTCGTTTGCTGCTTGTGATGGATGAATTGCATTTGAGCCAATAGGCCACCAACGATGCAAGCAGCTTCCTGCGACTTGGGTACACTTTAGGGGTTAGAGCAGGAGTCGGAAAAAGAGTAGCCGTTGACACACGAGTTGTCATCAAATTCAATGCCAAGATGTGCAAGCAGCCACTTGTAAGATCGCAGTTTAGGCATGGCTCGTGAAATCCGATGGATTAACTAGAGATCAGTTTAGCTGTGGCTGAGCCAGGCTGCCATGCGCAAAGTGCCTCAAGTGGTGTCACCTGCTTTGGCAGAGCTTGTGAAGGCTGCTACACGGTGATTCAGCCGATTTTGTCACTGTATTTTCACAGCCTTGCAGGGCGAGCACTACTGTATCTAATACCATCTACTTCCCTACCTGCGCCATGCTGCGTCATGCTGCGCCATGCATGTTGCGTCCTTCACTTTGATTCATGATAACTTGGGATTGGTCGTTTCTATTGTATTGTTTCCAGGCCGCCTTTGACTTCAACTACAGGCAGAGGCTGATCGGAACAGCAATCAGGCGGGGTGAGGGTCACACGTACATACGTTCCAGTCTGGGTTCTGGCCCAGCCTGTCCTTCAACTCTGACACCACGCTTGTCATTTTCCAGGCATGCAAACAGTCCAGAAGCTGACGTTCGTGGACCGCTGGTTATGGGCTTGCAGGACTCGCATTGTGGCTGACCCAGTCATTGGAGGAGCTCTTGATATCCTGATATCCCTTGCTTTCCAGGAGATGTTGGAGTCTGACCAGCGCTTGGAGGTGAGGTGATGTGTCCATGACCAGTCTGACTGTTTCATGTCGTTTGCTTGCCTCAGGACGTCAGGGACCAGGGTGACCAGGTTAAAGAGATTTAAAAGTTGGCAGGCCAAAAACATGCAAAATCAATGTGGAACCATCGTATGCCGCAGGCTGCGAAGGAAGCAGTGCTGGCGATTGGCAAAATGGCTCAAGCCATGGCCGGCAAAAATGCTAAGGCTAGAATATTCAAAATACAAGCCACATTTCTACGCGATCCACTGGCTCCTGCAGATATCCATCAAACTTAAAGATCTTAAAGCATCTTAAAGTATCCGACTAAAGCCACTGGACAAACATTTGTAATTAGTTCTGCGTTTGGATTCTGCAACTGCAACGAGATTCTACGCCCACTGGCACCGCACCAGGGCACCCGAGACATTCTACGACCTGAACTGTTGCAGGCTGCATGTCGCTGGGTAAGGTGGAGGTTTGGCGTGATGAGACGGTGAGTCTTGGACAATTCCATGAATTCTTGATGGTTCTTCGGTGCCGCTTCATGATTCCTTGTTCGTTGCCAATAGCGGGAAGAAGAATCCCATGGACCCAATCATTTTTTTTTAATATTGGAAGTCCATGGAAGACCCGAAAAAAGTATGAGACATAGATATGTGGATACATGTGGATCCCATGGGTCCCCAACATAGCTACTGTAAAGATAGAATCATGTCAGTCACGTTCGCTGGAAGATATAGATATAGAGTGTTGAAAGGTGCAAGTGGCACATGGTGCAGGTGCTATTGCGCTTGCCGGTGGGTCGTGCTGATGCAGCGGAGCTTTCCGGACCTACAGGTGCAGCCAGCAGTGTGTTGATATGCTGGGGCACCACAACTGATTCCAGCTGAGTTGGACATTCAAGAAAAACACAACTTCATACCATGTCTGGCAGGCTGTTCATTTGGGATTTTGCTTCGAAGGGGTTTTACTGCTGACCATTGAAATCAATCAATAGCCTTTTCATGCCTTTTCAAATTACAATAATATTAATATTGGTATATTGGAATTCATGCGGTTCTTCTGTGAAAGGTCTGAGATGTGTTCGTCATGGGATATAGCTAATCATCACCTATCTCTTGGAATGGAGACGTCCGTTTCTTTGGCATTTCTGATTATCCTTTTGGATTTCGAGCATCAGCGATGAGGTGATTTGTCTACAGCTGATGATGATGTGAAGCGTGGGTTGGAAGAGGTCCGTGCATGTTTCTTTCGCCGATGGTGTGGCAAGATGTGAGCGGGCTGGCGCCTATGGTATCATAAAATATATAAGAGATCTGGCGAAATGGTGGTACTAGACAAATAAAACATGTAGAAGTAGAAGATTTGAGACATTTGGAGACTTTGATTTGGAGTGTTGGAGATCCTTTTGCAGTACAGTACTTTTTCACTAATTACATTTTTCAGTATGACTGTGTTTTCTTGATTTTGGCTTCAGCTGATGACGGACTCAGCTTGCAGCATGAGGTTGTTCAATACTTTCTGTGATTGTTTTATACATACTGTTGCTATGTTGGAAGGCCTCAAGTTTCAGCTGTCTCCTGCTGTCTCGCAGCTGTCTCCCAGCTGTCTCCAGGCTTCTATCACACTGAGTGCCAAAGAGCTCCGAAAGAGGGAAGCCGAACTGCTGTATGAGGCCATGGCAAGAGCCTGCCAGCTAAAAATGCTAAAAGGATTCAATGGGGAAAAGGTTGTGAATGTTGGACAGATGATTGGAACTTGGAACTTCTAGTTCTTGTTCACTTCGTTGAGTTGTCATGGGTCCGGACAGTTCCGTCAGCTCTCTAAAGCACCTTTTGGATTCTTTTGGCACAAGGTGTTTGTTGTGTACTTGCGCATCATGCGGCAGCGGCATTTGCACGGACGAATCCTCAGAACACATGGGAATGAGATGATGCGTGTTAGTTCCTCGGTGTAGAGCTGTAGGAACTGCACTGTGGGAACTGAATGAGCGTAGCAGCTACGTGGTGACCACACGTATCTTGCCAGGCCGTGATTTAATGGGCGCAGTGCTGACCGGACTTGCGAGATGGGGACAGCAGGCAGGACATTGAGCAAAAGAGCGGGTGGCACTGAACAGATCTCAACAGCTGGGCTAAGATTCCCAGTGTCAATTGATAAACTTTGATAAGAATCTGTAACAGTCTGCAAGATTCATCTAGATCCTTAAGTAATTTCTTGTCAAACAGTCAGGTGTAAAGCGGTAGCTGGAGGGCTTTGTCAACACTTCACCTCATGTTTTGTTTTTCCATATCATTGTTTCATTGCAAACTAACAGCAATATTAATAATAATTATTGTTATTATTATTAACCATCATCATCATCATCATCATCATCCTCATCCTCATCACCATTATCCGTCTCCATCGTCATAATCCATCCATCATCATCCATCCATCCATCATCATCCATCCGTCCATCATCATCATCCATCCATCCCATCCCATCCCATCCCATCCCATCCCATCCCATCCCACCCCATCCCATCCCATCCCATCCATCCATCCATCCATCCATCCATCATTCCATCATTCCATCATTCCATCATCCCATCATTCCATCATTCCATCATTCCATCATTCCATCATTCCATCATTCCATCATTCCATCATTCCATCATTCCATCATTCCATCATTCTATCATTCCATCATTCCATCATCTTCTTATTCTGGAAGATCTTCCAGACGTGCCCTTAGAGGTGAATGTGGAACTACTTTTGGAGATCCTCTCAGAGCTTCGGGTCGTTGTGAAGGCCGGACCGGGTGGATCCGGGTGGTGCCCCTGAGGTCAATCCGGATGTCATGGGGCCAGGATGCCATCGCTCGCTCAGATGAGTTTGTTGCTTTGCATGGCCTGCACCTGAGCAAACGATTTGTCATCCGAGCTCATCAGTTGGTGCTGTCAACGATTTGTTGAAACCATGTTTTATGGTTTGTTGGATTGGTTGAAACCACTAACGAGTCGACCAAGGTCTGAACTGTGCCTTGGTACTACTCAGTGGGCCTTCACAGGACAGGTAGCATTCCACGTTGCGGGAGCAATGGTGCCATGACATGGCGTAGCAGGCGTAGCAGATTCCAGGAGGTTCCAGGAGGGATACAATGCCCAGCTAAGACTTAACCTATTGTGCAGGATATCCAAGGTTTGCCATTAGTTGGGTTTGTCCCACTGAAATCCACTGAACGCATTTTCACCTATCTACACGTTCATGCCATTTTCGCGATCTGTATTCAGACCTTACAGACAATGCGAATGTTGCCCAGGCGATAGGTATGAACCAGCATACTGGTAGGAAGGTAACACTGTAACATACTGTGATCCATCTCATGCGATCATTGCATTTGTCTCAGAGTAGCTGAACCTCACTGGAGCGACCCATTGCCACAGGCTTTGTTGACAGACGTCAGCTGGCTCTCGGATTCCATGAACGGGGCGCTCTCATTGGCTTTACCCTCCATGTTCAGCACCCTGACAGTCAAGTTATTGCATGTTATCGCCAGACCGTTTGCAGAACAGTTTGTTGCACATTGTATGATCAATAAGCACCAGGTTTGGGGAACCAAGGCAAGCACGAGTCATGAACCTAAGTAAAGATTTCAATTCCTTTGAATCTACTTTCAAGTGATGTTCTTTTTAAACCTCAAAGAAATCTGAGGATAGGTAAGGATTTCAATTTACTGTATATCAATCTACTTTCAATTGATTTTCCTTTTGTTCACCTCAGAGGGATTTTTCAGCTTGTAACCATGGTCTTTTGCTCAGTTTGCTCAGTAATTTGCAGCATGTGTTTCATGTTTTTGCAGTTCCTCACTAAGCAGTGTGAAGCCTGAGCAAAAGCTTCAAGATCTTTTTTTTAGCATCAGCCCAGTCTGAATTTTGCTTAAATTAGATCTGGGCCATGACAAGCAGCTGGCAGGAAACAAGGCTCTGCTACTGCTGCTGGTGGTTGCTGTTGCTGTTGCTGCTGTTGCTGCTGTTGCTGTTGGTGCTGTTGGTGCTGTTGGTGCTGTTGGTGCTGGCGTTGTTGTTGTTGTTGTTGTTGTTGTTGATGTTGTTGTTGTTGTTGTTGTTGTTGTTCTTTGCATGCTTGTTGCCTGGGCTGGGAGGAACAGGTGTACAAATAGAAAAAAAAAAACACTTTTTTTGGACCTAATTGTTCCTCATGAAAAAAATGGTTTGAGAAAAAACTTCCACAATAGAGGCCCACCCGCCCATTTGAAGGAGCCTGAATTATTTTATTTCACAATAGGGCACCATCATCGGTTGCCAACAGTAAGATTGACCACCACCTTCCATGGTGTGCTCGCTTGCCCTGTCCAAGGTACACATTCAGAGGTGCTGCAGGGATTCGCATGCCTGCCAGGTACTGTAGAACTTGGTAAGTAGAAAAAAACATGGAAAAAAATCTGAAATTGTGTGAATCTTGTTTGTGACCTGTAATGATTGTGGCCAAAGTCAGTTCCGCAGCCCTGAGAGGGGGAGTGGCCGCCTCGGCATTGCTACTACTTTGATGAGGAGGGCAAGGCCGCTGCAGGAATCATCGCACCTTAGATACTAAAAAATTGTGTCTAGCATAGAGGCGCCTGCATGATCAAACCACTCGGGTAAGCCTGCTGCCCCGTTGTGGCAGGTGGCTTGCTCCGAGAAGGTCTGATGCACAGGGTTAGTATTTGATTTGCAGTTATCACAGTAGCCCACAGGACCCCACGGGAACAACGAGAGAAGATGAGGGAAGTGCCCCAACCAACCTTTGCAGGACATGGCAGAAGCGATTGACTCGCAAAGTGTCATGGTCTTGGCTGTGTGATGCTGTGTGCAGTGTATATGGGTTCCGATTGTTCACTATTTGTCATTGTTTTTTGGTGTTTGATCATCGAGTCAGAGTTCATTACGTCAGTGTCACCAAGTGTTTGCGCACTTGAGCTCCCAACCCTTTGGAGGCAGTTCTTGCAATTATATAAAATCCTCATTGCAAAGCAAGTGAGGTTCCCGCACTGGTGCTGCGGTGCCTGCGTGCAGCTTTGAAGTGTCGCTCTCAGATTTGTTGTATTTTGTTGTGCCATCGTAGTGAACTGTTAGAAACAATATCGGCAGGTTTCACGGGTTTTCGGTACGTTGGACCACAATTCCCCACGTTACAATTCTGAGACATGGCTGCCTTTGAGTGTCTATGTTGAGGTGCCCTCAGGGCTACAGCAATGCATCGGATGCTGCGAAGGGCTAAGTGGATGTTTGCATGTGCCTGAAGCACGTCATATTATCCAGATACATTCAGAGTATTCGACGGTGTCTATATATCACATGATATCGTTTGACCACTTGAACATCTATATTATATAATTTCGCACACGTTGTTCCACAAAAAAAAATCTTGTAGATGCTTGCAGCATGTTCACGTTCTTGGTAGCCCGGAGACAATCCAAAGCGTTCCGATTTGTCTTTCACCAAGGCGTTGGCCTCGCTGATTGAGAGGCTTTTTTCCATTGCGCTGGTAGCAGATTGCCATGACACGACCTCAGACCCTCCCAGGGATCATTGTTCAAATGACAAATGTCTCATCCCAAGATATCCCTAGATATCCCAAGAACGAAAGCCATAAATGTGGCAGAGCCAGTAACAAACCATCTCCAATAACCAACAATTGAGGTTTAGTGATGGCAATGCTATACACCTATTTGGGATGTGTAAGATGACCCCCAAAGGCTTGGCATCATTCGAATTACTGGGATGGTTTATTGCTGGGGTTTAAAACAACATTACTTGGGATTCGTTGTGTGTAGTTTGTGTGCGCAAATTCGGTTTTGAAAGCAACTTCATGGATATTGCGCATGGGTTGCAAACAATGTGTTTTTCTGTGTTGAACCAATCGGAGCGGACAAGATTTGACATGCGAGGTTGGTTTGCCGTTCCTCCGGGAAGCAGCGCTGCTTTTGCGGAGGTCTGGGATCGTTTTCGCCAAGCATCGGGCACCATGATGCCATGGCACGGCGCCACGCTGAGGCACCAGCGACTTCACACTCTGTTGGACCAAGATGGTGGCATTTTTGGCTTGGGAGGAGTGGCTGACACCACGGTGCGGCAACCAAGGGAAGGGCTAGTGCAGCTAGTTACGAGTTGGCCATGTGTAGCCATGTGTAGGCAGATGTGGTAAGAGCCATTCCTGGAAAAGTTTCACCAAAACAAGCAAAAGGTCGTGATAGGCACAAGGTCGGCGCACTGCATTAATTCTCGCTTAAGGGGCATTGTGATTTGATGTGATTTGATGTGATTTGTGTTACAGTAATTGTGTTAATTGTGTTTTTTCAAACCATTTGGCCCTCAATGGTGCTGTGGTTGGATTGCAGCTCCAGTCTGCCTTCGTGACCTGCAACGTTTAGTCGCCACGTCCTTTGCATGTCGGGGCGTAATATGTCGGGTGGGAGCTGGTGCCAGGTGAGCCTGGTATGGCATTTCCAGGGCCTCACATGTTCGGTGTCGCCAGTGCTCGCTCGAGCTGCACAGGCAGGGAGAATGTGCAAACATAGGGTTTTAATTGAGAGTCTTGGATTCCATATATTACATCATTACATCCCTATACTATCTCAGCCTCAGATTCTTGAATAGGTTTGACTATATAATTACTGTATATAAATTATAAACATAATATATTTATATAATATCATGTAATATTTGCATGCATGTGTGGACTGTTTGCTGCAAAGCCAAAGATGCTTTGCGAAGTTGATGGCAAGATGGCAGGCGCTGCCCAGTGCTATCCGCAAGAGGGGCTCCGTGATAACGGACCAGTTTCCAATCCAGGCAGGGGCCAGACTGTGGCTTCAGAATGATCCTCCACACACCCGCGCAATGGCATGATGAAGCGCAAACATTTGCATACCAGCCACATAATGTTCAAAGATTAGCATGGATGGGCACCAACAGAATATGAATTGAGCAATTGGATGAGGCGTGTGGCGGGCCTTCTACAGAAGTATCAAGATGTTTCAAGCCTGGGTGGTTCATTGTCCCTCAGGATTCCCACGAATGGCTCACCGTAGGAGTTCGGAAACATTGGGCAGTACAGGCCTCAGACTTCAGCCCAGGGCTGTGCCGTGAAGATTCTTCAAGTGTTTGATGATCATCACAAGATCTTTCCAGATATTACCAGAATCATTAAATTATATATATTTACATCCAAACTAGCACCATGATTTGTTCACCCTCCACCACAAAACACAAGACCAAAGATAACCGACGCAGAGTTTGCAGGTATGCTGTACCATGGGGGCTGCAAAGGTATTTAGAAATTTTGAGGCCATGAGCAACGCTCCAGCACCGAAAGAGAAGGCCAAGAAATCTGCAAAGTTCGATGCTAAGACACCAGGGAAGCGGTGTGTAATGTTGAGATAAACACACAGCACACATGAATGCAATCATCACATAAAGATACATAAAGTATCATACAGTCATAAACTCCTAAAATTACGGAAGATTGCCGATTTAGACTGTATGTAAATTATAATGTCATATTATGTCATAATATAACATAGATTTGGCTGGATCAATTCGACCATCTTGCAGGATCTTGCGAGGATGATGTGCCATGCTACTACACTGTTTGTTTATTGTTTTTTTTGGGGGGGTAAGGATGCTCTCAACCTCCGTCCAAAATCGTCCAAACACATTATGGGCCCATGGGCCCATGGGCCCAGCTGGCACCGAGGCATGCCAACTTTATGTCCGAGCTCGAACTTCGGAGCTTCGACGTTGAGACATGACCCAATGACCCAATGACCCGATGGTCGAGGTTTGCTCGAAAAAAGGAACGAGTTCAGCATGCCCTGAGTTCATCCCAGCGGTTTCGGTGGTTTGGAAGTAATTTTTAATGTAGTTTGATGTACTGTATGTCAAACTAGGGTTTTTTCTATTGCACATATTTGCACATGTCGGATATGTTGGGCGATGCGTTGCAAGACCAGTTCTTGGTGAAATATGCCATGAACAGTGGGCCTGGGCCCTGTGCAAGGCCCATCTCAATGGTGCGTGTTGCCTGTGCTCAAGAAAGCTTGCCATTGAGATCAGTTGACATCTATTGAAGCATGATTCACTGATTTGTCATGGCTGATTGAAACTTAATCGAGGTGCAAGAACGGATAAAGCTAGAAAGCCCGCTCCTGCTGTTGATATTGTGCTGTCATCACTGAATGCATTTGCAAATCTCATAACTGGCTCGTGATTGTTCATGAAAGGTGCAGACATTCAGCAGCTGATCTCACTTCAACAAGATATTGAGTCCCGGCATATCCCGAAATTACTCATGCTTCAATGCTCGGGCAACAAAGAAAACCTCGGATTGGAGAGCACAGTAGCCTTTTACTGCTTTGCAGCAATAGCAGACGAAAGTAAACTGTTTTAAAGTCGCTGTGTCATGGTTTCCCCTTCTTGCCCCTCTATTGGAGGAACAGTAGGCTGGTGAATGTCAAGCTTGCGACCTGTTCGCCCTCGAAATGCGCCGGGGACTGCCGTTGTGGCACCATTGCGAGCTGGGCGAGAACGCATTATTCGCCAGGGCCAGGCTTGGTGTTTGGAACCCATGTCACATCCGGGCAGATGGTACATTGAAAAATACATGTCTTCAGATTTTCCAAGCATTGGCGTCATTGGCGTCATACGTGGTCGAAATCATTGAATTGCGCCAAGTGCGCCTTGTAATGCCAGTAATGCCAGTCCAGTGCGTTCCTTGTGGTTTCCTCACAACCTCACTTTCACTCGAGACTCACTCCGAGCCGACTGGGGCCAGGAGCCCATTGTGAGACGCGGCCGTGTGCAGCTTGCTCGCAACTCTTCCCTGGTGAGGAGCCTGTCAGCACCTCGAGGCATATCAAGTCATGGGGTGATGATCTCGCATTGTCATGCGCTGTGTCCATGGTCATTGGCTCCCCAAAAGTTGTTTCTATAGACATCACCTTGGACCTTGCCAGACCTCCCTTTTTACTCGTGATGATTGTGTGATATAACAGCAGAAGCTGCACCTTTGAACCTATGTGAGAGTTCTGCAGCAACTTTGAACTTTGAAGACATTTAATGCCTAAGCAATATTTGAAACCAGAAACCTTTTGGTTGGCACATATATAGGGTTGCATTGTGTGCCATGTTTGTGAACAAATCTGACCTGCAGTTGTTCATAATGAAAAGAAGGACATATAACTTATAACCCTGTCATACCCTGTCCATGATTATCCGATCTGATTCCCCTCTCGATGATATATGTAGTTCAGATATGTTCAGAGGGTGTAATAATTGTGTAATATGGTGTAATCATCCTACGGCTTGATGATCAGTGACCCAATCATGGGACTTTCACTGATGTTGAAAACGTGGGCCGTACCACCAGCAAACAGTGGTTTTCCGGATACCCTGACATTGTAGGGATGAAACACTAATATTGTGTTTGATATCTTTTGGTTATATTCCCAATCCATTTTTGTCCCTTATCGATACTATTATAGTATAATATATTCTATATATATGCAATTTATATTCATCATCAACAGATGTCATATGCGTAAATATACGCCTATATACATGGTTGATTATGCATATTATTACAGTATTTGAGCGATCGACAACATTATTGTAATTAGTCTTCCGGCCTTGGCCTTGCTGAGGGGTGTGCAAACCTTCATAACCGAAGTGGACGACCCCACCCCTATACCGATACCCCTGTTTTGCATGAGTCGCCTCAAAGTCTGAGAAGACGGAAATCCTCGCATGAAAATGAACAAGTATTTTTGTCCGCTTTAGTATATATATATATATCACACACGCACACACGTTTGTTTTTTCAAGATTAAATATACTATACATGCCATAAATAGATAACATATATATATATATTTAATTATATAATATTATATATATATATTATGTATATAATACATCTTAGATAATATGTATGATGGCTGTCCATACCATCGTTGTTTCTTGTTCCGCCACAACGGCCAGGTCCAACGCCCGTGCGCTTCACCGCGCAAGCGACGGTGCAACGCGGCTCCTCGCGGCGGAACATCTCGGTGGGGCCGCAGGGGCAGCGACAGCCCAGGCGAAGCGACCCAGCTGGGGGACGGTGATGGGGCTTTCCCATTTAATGGGATATCTGTTTATGGGGCTTTCCCATTAAATATGGGGCTTTCCTGTTAAATTCCTACAGATATCTACAGGAAAACACCATATTTAATGGGAAAAATCAGGAAAAATCATGAAAATCCTGTAGATTTTCTCCCTTAGACGCCTTAGACCAATCCATTGAGATGTGGGGGTAATGATCCAATGGATGGATAAAAAGGTGGATAAAGTTGGATAAGGGGTTAACTGACTGGATGATTGGGGATTTTGAATGTGAAAGGTCAACTGACTGGTTAAGGGGATTTTGACTCCAAGAAACGTGTGAGATTTGAGGTTTTGAGATGATTTGAGCAACACAAAACACTTGTGGCTGGTCATGGTCATAGCAAACAAGTATAAGATGTTCTTTACTTTATGGGGTTGATCATGCTTTGATCCACAAAATGAACAGTAAATGATATCACCCACGTAAGTCTGTCGTGAAAGCTCCCAGCGCCAAGGGGATGGAGTCAACCGGAAGAACCTTCAGAGGAGCCATGCAGCGTAGGGATGGTCATGACATGTGTGAATGGAGCGAACGGACTGTAGAGAGGTTTCAGATTTTGTCAAACAGTATCCATGGACATGAATGAACTTCTGCATTAAAATTTTGCAATGGGACTATCTTAGATTTGGCTGATGATACAGCATCAATTTAATTTATTTTCCTAGTATTTCCTACTCTCCTGGTTGGAAAATATCAAAATCTATTCTGTCAAAACATTTCTCGTACAAACCCAGTGTTTACATGTATGAAATACATATATCATATCATATTAACAGATATCAAGTTTTGCCACAGGACTGGTGTTTTGCTTACTATTTGGCTGCTGGGCTCAACTTGAAGGCTCTACATCAGCGCTGGTTGCGCAGCCTCCGCCAGCCCAGTGAACGAGAAGAATCGCGAACAGCTCCTTGGCATCAGGGTGCCACCTGGCATGGTGTATAAACTAAACGCCCAAAATGGAAAAACATTGATTTATCCCAGTGTTGAAACATGTTCGCTGCAAACCCTACGTTTGACCGTGCCGGAGGTCAACTGAACGCGACATTGATCACGATCGTCATCATGATAATGATCATCATCATGATCATCATCATCATCATCATCATCACCATCATCATCAGCATCATCATCATCATCATCATCAACATCGCCATCATCATCATCATCATCATCATCATCATCATCACCATCATCATCATCATCATCAGCATCATCATCATCATCATCATAATCAACATCGCCATCATCATCATCATCATCATCATGATCATCATCATCATCAGCAGCAGCAGCAGCGGCAGCAGCAGCAGCAGCAGCATCGCCATCATCATCATCATCATCATCATCATCATCA
>Ga0126342_10002182_pt1:2500-29871 | contig 29871 bp, 19 predicted proteins | sample Cyp1metagenome_FD_92528 | JGI IMG/M metagenome (GOLD analysis project Ga0126342, IMG submission 92528) | Coral microbial communities from Lord Howe Island, Old Settlement Bay, Australia - Cyphastrea 1 metagenome | ecosystem: Host-associated > Invertebrates > Cnidaria > Coral ...
ATGGAAATAATACAAAGTTAAGAAACATCATTTTGTTGGGGGGGTTGGATGATTGGATGGTTGGATATGTCCCGCAAGATGTTAGAAACGGAGCGCTTCTGGCACTTTGGCGATAGTTTCTGGGTCAAAAGTGGGGCAGAAACCCTTGTAGGAACCATTTTCCCGAGACTTGACTTGGAAAACTGGGTTCATCTCGAGCCGCTGTAGAAGTCCAGCTTGGCCGAAGTTACCATTTGGGTTGATGCATTTACTTAGCCTGCACACAGGGGTAGATCATTGGGATAGGATAGTCGCACGAGGTGGGTTTGCGTAAATCAAACGGGAATTCTGTACGACATCAACGGTTTTTTCTAAATGAGAACATTATGTTGCTAGGGTGTTAACCAGAACATATTGCTTTCACATATCATACAGCCAGAACATGTTGCTTTTACATAATATCATATGGAATTTAACCATACAGTCATTTGGGTTTCTTACACGGTTTCAAAAAGATATCAAATTTCCTCGCCCCGATGGAACAACTAACTAACAGTCATTCAGGTTTCTTATAGGGTTTCAACAAAATATCAAAGTTGTCATCAACATCGTCACCATCATCATCATCATCATCATCATCGCCATCGCCATCGCCATCGCCATCGTCATCGTCATCGTCATCTTGGCTTGCCCGGATTCTCGTTGCGAGTCCGGGCAAACCTCAGGGTCTTGCCGTAATTCTATTCTCCAGTATGTCAGCGTGGTTGTTTTAAGATGTTTGCCTCCTGTAGAATCCACCAAAAAAAATGTTAGATTTTCTGAACAAATGATCAGCACGTTTCTTCCATGTGCATGGCCACTTTAGCTTTTTTTCTCACTTTCAGATACTGTTTTTCTACACACTCCACTTCTTCAAGGCTGTCAAGGCTGTCAAGGCTGGCTTTGTCTGAAAATTGTGTATCCCATCGTATCCATGGGTCATGATTTAAATCCTCATTTTCCCCTAGATCATTGGCAATTTTTTTAAGTCTCCATTTTCAGCCACAGCCATGTGGAGGTGTCCTAAAATGGGGGTGTACCCCAAGTCATGTTAACGGTGTCAATACTAAGTCATGGTCATCCAGGACGACTGGATGATTTGAGGGGTACCCCCAAGACTTAGGACTTCCATGGAATACCCCTATATAGTATATGTATGGAACATTTACCCGCATTTGCCCCCAAACATCACACAGTTTTGTAGGTAAATATTTACCATACATGGAGCATGTGGGCTTGTTATAATAAAATATAGTAAAATATAATATAATATAATAAAGTATAATATAATATATAATTTAATTCAATTTAATTTAATATATAGCCCATTGTATCCATTGGTTTATCCTCACGTGCTATGAGTTTCATTGATTTTCCCTGGTTCATTGGCCGTTTAAACATGTCTCGGCGCCAGGATAGCGTCTGGGTCTTCACCAACAATCTGCCGAGCTACACCAGAGAGGTCACCTACAACGTCCGTGGCTGGGTAGCGATTCCTGGGACGGACAAGCAACTGTTAACTACGAAGATCATAGGATTCCTGGATGTATCTGGTAGCCTATACTAACTATGACTGGTTGGTGGTTTGGAAAATGAAAAAAAAAGACTTTCCATTCAGTTGGGAATAATACTCCCAACTGACGAACTCATATTTTTCAGAGGGTTGAGACCACCAACCAGATGATCATACAAGTTTCTAGATTACTAGCAGTAACAACTAGTTGACAAGTATGGTTACATTTGATCATACTAGATGGATCTGGATCCACCTAGTAACTACTTGACATCTACTAGTACTGTTACTAGATTTGCTACTAGATCTGTTACTAGATGTTACGAGATGTGTTGCTAAGTTGTAGATCTCCATTTTTTTGGTAGTTGACTAACAAACCATGGCCTATCCTATCGGGGATCTGGTTGAATCCAAAGCCAGGTATCTAAGATTCGCATAGATTGACCAAGCTGCTTTCGAAACTCAGGGCGAAACTGGCCTTAGAAGATGAAGGTCCAATAGATATGACCACATTGATATGGGGGTTTCCCAAAATAGGGGTACCCCAATAGCTGGATGGTTTGTTTCATGGAAAATCCAATCTATAAATGGATGATTTGGGGGTACCCCCATTTCTGGAAACCTCCTTATTTCGGAGTTCATTCCATGGTGAACTTCTAAAAGTTTTTCTGTGACTGGAAGAGTCGTGCATCTACCTGATCGACTTCAGGTTTCAGGACGGATGTCTTACTCTGCAAGTGGCTACCCTCTGGTAAACTAACATAACTATGGAAAATCACCATTTTTAATGGGAAAACTCACTATAAATGGCCATTTTCAATAGCTATGTTAGTTTACCAGAGGGTATCTCTTCAGATCCAGCCACCCTCAGTCCGATAATCATTGAAGGGTTTCATGTTGAATCATGTCAGCTAACATGTTCGATCATACCCAATGGATCCCAATGGCACATGTCGACAACTTGGATGTCATCCATCACAACTTGGATCACAATTTTCATCAGAGCCATACCCATGACGGATCCATGGTGCTGGTATATTGATGCTAACATTGGGGGTATATTGATGGGTTCCATGTTGCCATAGCAGCACCATGGATCCGTCATGGCTTTCCAGGCGTTCCGGATCCCAATCCAAGTGCACGGCAACCCCAACCCGCTTCGAAAAATGGGATAACCGCAGGAAATGGGGGACTTACAAACCATAGGTCATTAACGGAAGTGAACATTGGAGCTCACCATTTTGTGAATCCAAAAGGGCCAGGGTTCTGAAAACCACAACGCTGAGCTACGAACCAGCTCCGTGCTGAGTTGTTGAACCCTTTTCGTTGAAGGCTAGAGCCAGGGTTATACCAAGTGGTTGAATATTGAGGTGGTTTCTTAAGTTGATGGAGGATCCCCCAAGTCACCATAGGTTTCAATACTAAGTCATGGTCATCCATGACTTGGATGATTTGGGGGTACCCCCATGACTTAGAAAACCCATATACAGTAGTAGTATATGTCCAGGAAAGTGGGAGCCCAAAAGGCCCAAAACCCAGTGGTTTCCCTATTCAACAGTGCTAACCCGCAGTCCCTATCCATTTACTATCTTTAAAGTAGACATCCAAATCCCCATTCTTGGTTTACATATAAGTATCTATGCAGTATATAATATAACTTTTCAGAGAAGCTAAAAAAACGCTTGTTTATGTATGTGCCTATGATTTTCTCTCCAATCAAACTCGCCCCAGCATTTGGTCCGCTGAGATTTGCCCAAAGCACCCCCGGGCTATCGCTGGAAGAACATCTTCGATGAGCAACAGAACTTCGGGACACCGGGCACCTGGCGGGGTCCGGAATGGTCCAGAAATATCCAGAAATTCGAACGGGGTAAACATGGAATGGTTTGGGCTTCAGACTTTAAAACATTTTATAACATTCATTCATGAACTTCTATACTATTTAATTATATTTAATTAGGATTTTTACATGGATCTTTGGTTGTAGGCCAAAATTGGAATTCACATTTGCAGATGTTAGACTGTCAGGTGGTCATCTGTGCGTAGTTTAGGTATTGACAATTCCACAAAGTGGGAGTGTGACCCGCACCTACTTGTGGTGGTTGAAGCCCCCTGTTTGGTGCTACGGGAATACCTCCCAGAAATGGATGAATCACCATGCTATCAATGGGTAAATCCACTATTTCTATATATTTCGACTGGGCCATCTTCAATAGTTATGTTAAATGATCAGAGGGTAACCAGGCGGTTGTTTGTCGCTTTCCCCTACCAACGGTGGCATGAGGATGGATTGTGTCTGTAGATCCACGGGTGATGGTCAAAACATTGCTGATATATGGGGGGGTCCTAAAATGGGGGTACCCCAAATATCCCCAAATCATCCATTTCAATAGGTGTCTCATGGATTTTCCATTATAAACCATCCATTTTAGGGATCTCATATGCCATATTTCTTTAACTCCCCATATAAATGTATCATGTTTATTTTCCCATGAAGGGGATTGTCATTCCTTGATTGGCAATTCAATAGGGCTATCTTCTACTTATGATTCGAGGATTCGCGACAATGATGGATCAGGTGGTTCCCTTAGCTATCATAAATCAGCTCTAAAAAAAAACATGGAAATCACTTGAAATCACCATGTTTTGCTGGTGTTCAACGTGGTGATTTCCATGCTTTCACCATAACAACCGCTGGTTTTTGGGCTTCGTTTTTGTTGGGCCATCAGGAGAGAACGGGTCTTGGGATTCGTGTGGACGCATAGCACCAAGCCCTTGGTTCTGGCGCCTTGCATCGCCCGGGGTGAGTTAAAGTCTATGGCTGGTGTCACCAAACATGGCCGGGAAATGCTCAAAAATCATTGAAAATCATAGGAGATGTTCGAAGATACGTTTTTTTTTGTTCTTGAAATGGTGGTTTAGAGGGGTTGAAAGATGGGAAAAAACATATAGGAACATCTGAGCCACGTTCTAAACCCTTGTGTTCATGTTAAGCAAGGGGCCCCTTGTAAGGGTGTGGCGTAAGCAAAACTGTGGTGTGCGTAAGCCAGCGTAAGCTCCGCGTAAGAAAAGATATGCGCGTAAGCAAAACCTTTGCGCGTGAAGCAAAACGTAAGCAATGGCGTAAGCATTTCCTTATTTGGTGCCAGGATGTAAGACATTTAGAACATGGCTCATCTGGGAAAAGTTTACTTGGGATGGGGGTTTAGATGAGTTTCGATTTCCACTTTTGACTAGCGGAGGGTACCCAGCTGAAGGGTCAGAAGTTCCGATGAACGAAAACATACTTGGAGGATCATCCCACGGATCGTAGCTGGAGTCAATTGCCTGACCAGGGTTAGTTATCATTACTTGCTCTCTATCAAACATCAAACATATTACTTCTTAAAATTGAAGATTATTTGGCCGCCACTTCACGTACACAATGAACATCTCATGTTGGGATTTTGTCCTGCAGATCCCCATTGTTCACATATGGTTCATTCCCAGATGCTCCGTGGTGCTGGAATATTTACGCACATTTACCCGCAAACATCACCCAGCTTCGTAGGTAAATAGAATGCACATGGAGCATGTGATTAACAACATGTTTTTTTGTTGCTGCTGAAGGTACAAAGATGCGTGGAACTACCTACTGGTTTGTATCCTCATGATGGATTGTGTCGCTTCGCCATTTGTTTCCTCTGAATCAGTTTAAGAAATCAGTATAGCCTATTCGAGCCTCAAGATTCGAGGATGAAAACCATGAGGTAAACCCAATTTTTACCATCCCCAAGTTTTGGTTTATTCTTGATATTCAATGATATTCAGTTCAGCATATTCCTAGGGTTTTGGGATTTATTGAGAAATTACTGGGTATATCGATGACCTGCTTATGCTGACTAAAAATTGGCTGCAGGTGCCGGTGCCGGATCACCAACACAGCTGGTGAGGCGCAGTGAAAGGTCTGATCCTTGAGTGTTTTGCTACACATGGATACAAATGGGGGTTTCCATAAATGGGGATACCCCAATAGCTGGTTTATTTCCATGGAAAATCCAATCTATAAATGGATGATAACTAGGGATACCCTGGGATAGCCCCATTTCAGGAAACCTCAAAATGGAACATAACCATCACCAGCAAAAGATGAGCCATTTATAGACACATGTTTATACTAAGATTGGCAACTTATTTGAGCATGTTATAGTACTAAGATCGACCATGTTTATCGGACAGACATTGAAATATCATCACAGCCGAAGTTGGTTGCCACGTTTTCCCTCCTCGGCTCCCCGAGGCGGTCGTGGCACATCAGAAAGTGAAGTCTTTGTTTAGATTAGTAGATGTAAAATGATGTATTTTTCAATGTTAAGCATGTGAAGTAGATAGAATCTTGGAGACTTGGAGATGGTGACATGTCATTTTTTTGACATTCGGAATTGACACAAAACTTTTGCTTTTGTGTTAAAAAAAAACCTGCTCCAGATTCGATCTACTCGCTGCAGTGAGTCCAAGTTCAGCCCGTGGCGTTCGAAACGCCAGTCGATGTCCGGTTTTTGAGCAGTTAATGGGTACCCTCTCCGGTGAAAACTCCCTCATTTATAGATTTGATAACTTCCCAGCGAACAAAAAATCGGTTGAAAAGGGATTTTCCAGCCACGTTTGCTTGCAAGGCAAGTAGCTCTCCGGCACTAAGAACTTGTTCCTGGGTTATAACGACCTCACCAAGCAGTCAATGTAATGATTAGTAACGTCAACCATCCCAAATATATGCTTATTTCAACGGTTTTTTTCTGCAACTCAGAATCATGGCATAGTCATCCCAAATTGTAGATTGGTCTGGGGATTTAAGGAACAATCTGTGATGGTCCGACTGATAGATTCTCCATCAACAGGACTGTTTGTTATATATGTGCCCAATTTTCCTCTCTGATGACATACATGGGCGGGTGCTCGTATTTTATTTTTTTGGCTAGGGTACACTCCCTGACTTCCTGACAAGTTTTTGCAATGGCCAAACATGTATGACCAGTGTTGGTTCACAGTGGGGATCCCTGTTAAAAGTTGGTTTATAACTACCACGAACTATAGATATATACATAATGATACATATCTACTGTACGTACATGTACGTACTATAATCAACATCTACTCAGAATCTACTCCTATCAATCTAGTTATGTTAGTCCCAAACGAACTTTGCTATTTAGGGGGGCCCACCTTGTAGACCTTGTACCAATCCCATTTGTAGCTCCTTTGTCCGAGCTGTTCAAGGACTCGTGGCGATTTAGCCATGGAGAAGAGTTGCATGCATGTTCTGCTAGAAAACCTGCAGAGAGAAAAAGGCCAAGATGGATCTGTCATGATTTGTCTAAAAGCAGGGTAGACCATGGTAGACCCATATCGACCCCAAATTTGCTTTGACATAGTGGGACAAACATGTTCTAAATTTAAAGTAATCCCAAAAAGATACAAAACTATAGAATTTACGGGTATTCTAAGCCTGGAATTGACTTTTCTTTTTTTTGGGGGGTTGCCATAATTTGTTATCGAGGGTTCCCTATGGTGTGAAGCATTCCAACCCTGGGGAAACTGATTGGATGGGTAGTTTAGTGAAACGAAATCTTGCTATACACAGGGGAATATTATATAATATATACATATATAATCTGATTGTTATATGTTATTTGATATGAAATCTTGCTATATTCAATGTATATGATATTATCTGATTGTCTAACGGTCCATGTAAATGGAGATTGTCCATGACAAGGCTGCCAGGGTTCCAACATGAGACCCCCGCGTTTGCGATAAACGTGGGGATCCGCACTTAAGTTGTTTTGATTCACGAAGAATGGCCGTTTGCTGATAAAGGAATTTAGATCAACCGCCCTATATCCCATGGGATCCATGGTGCTGGTATATATGCTAACATTGGGGGTATATTGATGGTAAATGTTACCATATATAGCATACATGGATCCTATGGGTATGTATATATTATACTAGTTACTAGTACATGCGGTTAAGTTTATGTTTGCACAGAGAAATTTTATGATACTGTAAGGTTACAAATGTTTTGCAGGATACCCATGCTTTTGGGAAAATAGCTGGCTGCCGGGCTGGGCTTCACGCCATGGATAGTTTGGCGTGATTCACCGAGAAAGAAGGAGACACCAACCGGGCAACGGAATTTCTACAATGGACTGAAGCAGCTAGTAACTTAGTATATTCTTGAGTTTTACTGTTCACCTACACTATTCTCATTCTCTTTCGTTTAGTTAAAGTTATAGACACCATAAACCATAGTTATTGGAGCTATAAACCCACCAACTTAGCTATCATCACTCAGCTATAGATCGCATGAGATGCACATTTTTGCTCGTTAAACATGGTGAAATCCCAGCCTTGGTAGCATGTCGTTCAGGCGCTGGTCCGACCGTAGCCGGCGTGAGCCGAGGTGGGGATGAAGTTTCGGCAGTTGATTTCACCCTCTAAAAACCAAAAAAGGATGTGGAAAAGCCATGGTTTTCCCTAGGCAAATGATCTAGAACTGCTGGGTTTTCAGCACCCATCTAAGGGATTTCAGCTGCATTTCAGTGGTGGATTTACCTCCCAGAATTTGTCTAAGGGTTGATAGGTCCGTGATTGAAATAACTCCCTAGCTTGGTAATGTTCATTAGATCTCAATCTCACGAAAATTGAGATTTTAAACAAAAGCCATAGATTTCATCCCAACGTCTTTCAACTTTTACAAGGAACCCAAGGAACCCTAGGATTGTCCGTCAAATCCCTAGGATTTCCCCTAAAATCCCGACCCAAACGCCCAAACCGCGCAAGGCCAGACGATGGTCCCCGAATGCCCAGGGGCTCGGCGGCGCATCAAACCTCTATGCACCTCTCGTCGGACGGCTCAATTGGGGGATGTGATGGTTAGATTGATTGATGGTAGACTAATCAGCAAACATGGGGATACCCTCTGGTGAACTAACATAGCAATGGAAAATGGCTATTTATAGTGGATTTTCCCATTAAGAATGGTGATTTTCCATTGCTATGTTAGTTCACCAGAGGGTAATCATGTGGATAATAATGTTGTTGATTTATGATATCTAAGTTCGTGCAAATAAGTCCAATGACTATGGTATATAGGTGATATATCTATAGTATCTATAGTTAATGGTGATTTAAACCCAACTTAAAACTGGGTGGGGCACCACCCTGTGACTATTATCATTATCATTATGATTTACTATTGTATAGAATCATTATCAATATTTATCAATAGTGACTATATATGTGATTATTACATATCATTACATTGTTTCTATTGTTAGTCATATGCAATACGATGTAATGTATATTATAACGGCAAATCCTGGGCTTTTGCTGCCAGCCCGCAACGACGGTGGCGGCAGCGTCAAAGAGAGACTGCCATTGTTTGGGAGAGGCTGGGGCAGAAGGTGGTGGTTGGGCGTATTATTACTTTATTACTATATATTTCTAGTTTTGTTATAATATTATTACATATTATTACTACAGATGGGGTATTTTACTATGAATTATTGCTAGAGATTACCAAAGTATCAGATGTGCCATTGATGGATTGGTATGCTTTTTTGTTTGTTGGGTATTGTATGCATATTACTATTGTTGGATTGTTGGAGGTAATGTGGGCCCTGTGGCTGATGGTCATTGAGCGTCACCTCGTCGAATCCCCATGGCCCTGCCATAAACCTACAATGACTGGGGTAATCCCAGCCATAAAATGGTGATGACTTGGGGATAGTGCAGATGACATTGGGTTTACTGCACTATGTATAGTATTAACATGTACTCGTATTAACTAGCATATACTAGCATTACTATTACTTTCAGTAATATTATTACTACATACTATTCATAATTATTAGTAGTTGATAGGGATTCCCCATTGTTTGTTGGATTAATTCCCGAACTAAACGTCAACCAAAAGGGGAAAGCTCTGAGGCCGAGCCTTACCAGATCACCCTGTGGTGTCCGAGCCCAAAAGGATCCACTCTGGAGACAATACGGCGTGGCTGGTGGTGGATTCATCGTTTTCAGTTGGGGGGAACTAGAAACATATCAAAACCTATAGGTTTCCAAAAAATTGGGAGGATGATCGGATGACATGAGGAATCCGAACATCCATGAACATCCTACATCCCAGCTATATAACTTTGGCTTCACCATGGTGATTCGATTCGGTGAATTGAACTGATCCAGTTCGCCATTTTGAGTCCCTGGACAAAAAAAGTGGCGGGCACATGGCCCCCAAGATTCCAGGCTTAGTCAACTTTGATATTCCCCATTTCCGCGCAAACCCCCCATGTCCCATGGTCAAAACACCGTTTTCTCAAATCGTCTTCTATTGACCATTTCCGGGCAATCACCGAGACAGCCAGGGATGGTCATCAATCCATTAGTAGGGAATTTATATATCCATTCCGAGGATTTCCCAATTTGGGATACCCATATATCGTGCTTCGCCGCACATGTGGTATCCACCTTTCCCATCATGGCGGGCACCCAGTCTGACGTAGCTACCCTCATCAAAATCATCCAACATGACGGGCTAATCCGGTCACCCATGGGGGAAACCCCATGTGGCTGCCGAGGCAGTCGATCTAAAGGTCCTTGTAAGGAGTTTTAATTGCGAAAGCCATGCGTGTTATGTTGGAAACCCGCGCGAAAGTTTTTTTTTCGAGTTCGCGAAATATTTTTTTATTCGCAAAAGTTTCGCGGAAGTTGGATATTATGAATCGTTATCATTGTATACATTACCCTCTGATAATTTAACATAGCTATTGAAAATGGCAATTTATAGTGGATTTACCAATTGAAAATGGTGATTTTCCATAGTTATGTATGTTTACCAGAGGTCACAGATCATTACAGCTTGTTAAGGGCTACCACCTCCTGCCGCCCGGGGTCGGGCAGGAGAATGGTACCGCACCACAGGTAGCAGCCAAGCTTCCGAAGGTGAGCCAAATACCGTGGTCTTGAAGCACATCCTTGCACCTGCCGCTGGTACTGCCTAACGTTGCTTTCTGAAGTCTCAAGAAACAAGCTCCAACTGGAGCAGCCAAGCTTCCAAAAGTGAGGCTTTGCGAGAGCCAAACACCCCTGGTGTTTAGGGGTATTTTCGCGAAAGTTCCGCGAAAGTTCTGCGAAAGAGTGGGCGAAAGTCAACATGCATTTTGAAGGGAGTGGCCCAGTAAGCTTTGCAAAAAAAATGCCTAATCAGCAACAACCTGTCCTTAGAGAAGCGGTTTCCGTGATGCTAGCTGCATGTTTACAAGGCTATGAAGAAGTTACTCGTATCCGTGATTTGGCCAGTCAGTGATGAATGAATCTTTATAAGAGGAGTTGTTGCTCAACATGGGTTCCGCGGAAGATAAACATGGAGTTCGCGAAAGATTCGTGAAATAATTTTTGTTATTCTCGAAGAATGGCCGTTCCCGGATAAAGGATTTCTGATCAACCATCATACTTTATATGAATATATCGCATTAATACGTATCAATAAATATATCATATAGACCATGTAGATGATGTTTTTTGGCAGCTTTCCAGTACTCAGTAGTTTTAAACGCTTATGTTTATGCAATTTCTCTTCCAACGTCTATTCTGGTGGAGTTCTGGTGGAGCTGCAGAGTGGATTTGGGATTTCAATGTGGGACCATCCCCGAAAGCTCCAGTGTCCAACATTTGTGTGGTCCCTAAGGCATAGTACAGCCACCGGCACGGCGGCACGGGCCGCTGAGTGTGTTTTGCTTCCTCTCCGCGATCCATTGCCAGCCTGAATGGTTGACACACTCACACACACATACACAATCAAACACATAATCCCTTCCTTCTGTATATTTAGTGGGGACTTGGTTGGATGGTTGTGTACTATGTGTATATCTACATGTGTAATTACGTATATATATATATAGAGAGAGAGAGAGCGCCATTATGTGTATATATATATATATTATGACATATATGTATGTCCATATAGATATAAAATACTTGTTATAACGGGCAAATGTGTGTATATATATATAGATAGATATGTGCAACAACCAACTCAAAATGCCAGGTATCTACACTTGACTTGGCAATTAGGCATCGCCTGGAAATCTTCTTTCAGTTTGTTTCAGTATTGGATCAATGAAATTTGGAGCCCCATGCCGGAGTTTAGGATTGTCAAGCGTTGATACCATCTTTTGGGAAATGAACATCCAGCATCTCCCAGCAATTACATACCACAATACAACATATCCTGGGTCCCTCCAGGGATGAACAGATCCAACATTCAACCAGAGTTTCTAAAGGTGGTAATTGTATAATGTTTATATAATATTTAAGGAAAACGCCAAATGTACAACACCGGTACTGCATATGAAAGTCCATAGAATCTGAGATCCAGTCATTGGAATACAGCGCGTTATTTTCTTATGGAATTGATCAACCATACTCCTAAACCCTGACATTTTCATTGCAACATATTGTTGACATCAACCATGGAACGACAAAATGGTTGATTTGCAGCACCTTGCAGTGCTGATTCTGCATTGAGGACTCCTCCCAAAATGCGCCAGAAAAAAATGGAATTTAAAGAAACAAAAAAACTGCAGGAACACATCTTGACAGAAACATGTCTGCGCCTGATTATTTTCGGCCTGGGCAATGACCAATTGTCTCGATTGGCGGCTCGCCCGCTGGCCCGGCCAACGGGGGCTGCATGATATGCAGGGCAGAGAAGTAGATGTGTAAATAGTCAGTTCTGTATCACAACAAATATCTGTTTGGTGGTTTGGAACATTTTTTATTTTCCATAATAGATGGGATAATCCTTCCCATTGACTTTCATATTTTTCATAGGGGTTGAAACCACCAACCAGTTTCAATAGTGATGACTTGGAAGATTTGGGGGGTACCCCCATGACATGGCAAGCCTCCATATGTCTGCGGTAACAAAAAACCATTGGCTGGCCGATTTATCGAAACCAGTCTCCAGGATGTTATAGATGATATTTATATACTTCATATTTCAAAAAAACTATTATCAATTTAGGGGTCCCTATAATGATATATCTATATATATATATACACTATGCAAATTACTATATTATACTATATATATATATATTAATCCATTGTAATTTATATAGTGTATATATATATATATCATTACATATATATATATACATACATCATTATATATATATCATGATATATACACATATGTTGAAGAAATCACTACTTAAGCACCAAGACAGCTGATGCTTTAACTGCCCAAGTGTTTGGGAGAATGTATCACTTTGATGCGACGTGTCTACGAGGATGTTCCATTGTGTCGAGCGGATTTCATGGGATGGGTTTAGATAGTTACTATTATTCGAATGTAAAATCTAGCAATCCCTTAAAAGATTCTGAAAAGGAGGATTTATCACTATTTTAGTAGGATTTTAGCAAATTCTATTTTGTTTGGGGGGCGGAAAACAACTCAATGGTTATGGTTGGACTTATCACTTATATTCTAAGACCTGGATTCCAACTTCAAGGATGTTTGGATCATCCGATGAGCCCACAAGATGGGTGAAAAGCTTGTGTCGAATCGACCAAAGTGGTTTTGGAACATTATGATCCTTCTTCAAGGCTTGTTGAAGTTCCTGTTCGAGCCGACATTTTTTGACTGGCTCAAAAAATGATCCTCAAAATTCCTGAAACATGTGTGTGTATGGTTAGATACTCAAAGGGACAACATGTGTGGTGAAGTACTATGGTTGGTCCACTACTAAAACACCGATGGCTGGTACCCCAATGACACGACCAGCGACGGACGCAACTAAAAATGCCACCCGTTGACCAGCTTGAAGAAGAGTAGCTGTAAATCGATTGGCACTGTACCCAGAAACCGGGTTCGCCAAGAGATGCTTGTTGAATCATCACCAGAGCATTCCTTGTGAAGCTTGTGAAGTGTGAATCTCTGCCTTTTCGAGAGGAAGAAAGCATGAGTGTATGAACTGTTGGGATTTTCAATGTTCACTCCTGTTAAAACCAAGATTCGGATGCCTCAAGACGCATGGCTGATGGGCATGGCTGAAACTTTGGGTTCCGGATTCCGTTTCAGCATGTTTTGAGCTTCAGGGTTTAGATACTTTCTTATGAGCTAAGACTTGAAGAAAAATGATGTTTCATCAGCGGTAGTGCCCTGGTGAAGATTTGTTTGCGGGTGCATAGCGGTGCCACGCGCCAAGTGTACCCTAATTTGTCAGCTGAGGCTCTTGAAATTTCTGGAAACAATATTCACACGTGGGTTGCTGTTTGAATTGTACCGGCCACAGCAGGATTTTGTTTTTTTTTTAAAGGACTTTTCCACTTTCCGAGCAGCATTCATCCTATATCCTGATATATCCTGAGTGTATTTTGGCAAATGGTCGGTAGTAGGCCTTAGTGCACTTGTTTGTAGCTGCAAATGAAAGAATAACTTCCTGGTTGGTGGTGGTTTGGAACATGTTTTATTTGTCCCATCATATTGGGAATTTCATCATCCCAACTGACGAAGTCCATCATTTTTCAGAGGGGTTGGTTGAAACCACCAACCAGATAGTGATTGTTATTGTTAATGGTGATTGATTAATTAATAGTGACACAATCTATTTACAATCGATGAATAGATTAATAGTGACACCTACCAGAAAAAAAAGTGTTTGTTTAAGATGATGATCCAGTGGAGTTGGTATCGGGGGATCCTGCAAGTGCATCCAGGAATCGTTTTGAAGCGGTTAATAATTAACCAGACCGTAACCAGACCTGAAATGCAGATTTAAGGGACCCCATTTTGATCCATGTTGACTTTGGAAGATTTTGGAAGTTGTGATTTGGCGCCTTTGGCTGGCTGCACGTCCACAGACTCAGCGTTTTACTCGGCAGATCCACTTGGGATTAAAGTCGAATTGCAGGGTTCGGGCTACGTGGACATCGCAGGGTGGTACTCCCCGGCAACCATATAATACTGTAAATAGGGATTGGGGATACAACCCCCATGGAACCCTAGACTGGGTCAACCAACTAGGTTAGATACTGTAGTTTAATATTTAGCTATGGTAAACTGTACTAAGCAGCCAAACAAAGTTGTTTTTTTTTTCGGCAGGTATCTTAGACTCACCATGTAGATATCTCTACCAGTCTACCATAAACCCTGCAATGTGGGGCCCCCCCAGTTATGTTTGTTGGTGATAGTTGGTGTATAAGCAGCATTAACTAATATTAATATATAGCTCGTTTTATCCCCCATTCATCAACCCAAACGAACTCACCAAGTGAGTCGTGCGTCAACAGCATTTGGCCACCCCACTTTGCAGTGACATGTGAGTTATGTTCACCGAGTGGTCATTGAGGGCCAGTTTCCCAAATTATGAATGCACCCAGTCTTGGGCCCAGTTTCGGGTTACCAAGCACTTGAAAAAGATGGGATGTACATCCAAGTAGGATGCTGGGGACTTATGATATAAACAGTATCTCAATGTACATCAGAATATCCCATGTTGTATAGGAATTACATACACACACAATTATCTTGGGAGTAGGATTTTATGATAGAGTACTGTATGTATAACCATGTTGTGACTTGAGTCGTCATTCGGGACGTGTTGATAAGTACCTCGGCGACTGGATCTGCAGATGTTCCAACCAGGTGTATCTGGATCATAGTGTAGTTCACATTCAAAATTGAGATTTGCTACCTGGTTATTGGTGAGTACTACATATGAGGGAAACAGTTTTCAACCAACTAGTATTTCATGGGATCGGAAAGCGGAGTATTTTTTCATGCCAAGGAGACGGGTTAGATGAAGACCTGACAGCGGAAGGATTTTTGAATAGGAACATGTCGAATCTCTACACTGTACACCCTTCAGTAAACTCACAGTTTGCAATGGACAAATGCCTGTTTATAGATGATGATTGAGCTAAGACCTATTCTGGTTGGATTGGAACATTTTTTTTCCATTCAGTTGGGAAGAATCATCCCAAGTGACTTTCATATTTTTCAGAGGAGTAGGTTAACCACCAGCCAGATTATTAGTATTAAAATTAACCATTATTAACCATATAATAACCATATATTAACCATTAAAATTGCTGATGTTCGCTACCAGAGGCTACATGCGATGGGTAGAGAGTGGGTCATTGATTTCACCTCAACTGAGGTCACAGCTGGCAGGAAATGGCCAGTACGCACATGTACCTGAAACACATGTATATATATATATATTGATGTAATATAAGAGCACAATATATATATATATATATATATACATAGTGTATATATATATATATATTTATAAACATTATATATATACAGATATACATATAGACAGATTTGTATGTGTACATATACCACCATATCAATTCACCGCCGAAGCACGCCGCCTTTCCACAGCTCTTTCACCGCGTCGAAAGCAAGGGATGTCAGGCCCATTGAAACACGTAAATATCCATCATCACTCAATAAATACCTTAGAAATTGCTGTTTAAATACCCATGTACATAGAATTATATATATATACATACATATGTACATATATATATATATATATATAGAAGTGATTCTTATACAGTGATGAGTGATGTTGCTAAAGATAGCTACTGTATATGAGTATTTACCAAAAACACCACGTCGTCTCGGTACGGTCATCGCTGCAGATGGCCGCCGATCCGCCAGGTCGAGCTAGGCGCGGTTTTCGAACACCAAGCATTGTCAAAATCCTCTGGTAATAGTGATTGTTAATAGTGGTTAATAGTGGTTAATAGGCTATAAACCAAGAATGGGAATATGATGATCACTGGTTGGTGGTTTGGAACATGAATTTTATTTTCCATAATATATATATGGAACAATCCTTCGCATTGACTTTCAGATTTTTCAGGGGGGTTGAAACCACCAACCAGTGATGTGGTCTGAAAATTGATGTGGTCTGAACATGTTATACAGAAAAGACCTCAAAATCCTCTGGTTACAGAAAAATCATGTTCCCTATTGCACGAGATTTTATGGCTATATATCAATTATATATCCAGTTTTCAGACAGACCCATGTATGTCCAATAAATTGCGGCATTCGGGATGACTTGGTCGCCACTTTTCTTGATCCCCAACTTTCAATGTAGTACAGCCAATAAATAATAAACCTATCATAAACCTATCATGTCTATTCGGATTTTTATCATTTGGGGATGGAATTTCCTATGGTATTTCCTAGCAATTTCGTTTTGTTTTTTTTTCGATGCTTAGAAGCATCGATGGTTTCTGGGGTGAGTCCCACGACTCGGCAGGCTCTTTTTTTCGGCAGGGATTCGAGGACTAAATTAAATGTGATGTTAAGAAAGTGAACTAATCATAGGTTAAGAAAGCTATTTATAGTTATCCCATGTTATCCCTAATCATATATATATATAATATGATTAGTATTTTATAGTTATCCCTAATCATGAAATATGATTAATTGATAACTATATATATAGTTATCCCACTATCTAATGATGGTTAACATTGGTTAACCAATGAAATCATTGAACATCATGTTCCTATCATGTTTTTACATAATGTTTAAGGGGGCTAAGTATCAAACAATATGGGGATATCTTTGATAATTGATGGTTGATTGGTTGTCCCCCAGTGGCGAGGTTATTAATCTACCAGTGGCGCCTAAATCCCCCAGTTGGTCGATTATATGCTGAGGATTGTCATGATCCATGAGCTTGGAAATTCGTTCTTAACCAACCAGTGTAAAGAGACGGCCCAGCGGGTTTGGAGAAGCATAAAAAACGGGGGTTCATGAAAAATCACAGAGATAGTACAGTAACTGGTTAATACATAACCCTGGTTAGTAAGTTCGAAAATTCGTCCTTTCAACCGGTCAAAATACTCGACTGTTCGTTGATTCTGATCGTGGGTTATACCAACTAGTTTTAGAATTGCGAGCGGACCCACTAGAATACCAGTCAACCAGTGTGATGGGTTTGGATCGAGAATTGTTCCTTGCTCATTGTCTCAATTGTAAAGTTGTTTACACCTTTGAGCTCGCATTGGTGGTCCCCCAGTTCGTTGGCAAAGTTGCTTTGTAACCAATTAACACAACTAGGGTCTACGGAAGTCATATCTATAGTTGAATGGGTTTATACTGTAAACCTTCTTATATATAACTCAAGGGGCACTGTCTGGCATCAGTGGTCCTTGTATTCCATTTTTATTTCCTTTTTGTTGCATGCTATATCCCTATCTCCATGAGTTGTAGAGGATAGCTGGTGCCGATAGTCTGACGGCATGTTTGCTAGCAATGTTTGCGAGTGTTTGCAGCATCCCTAGGATGAATGGTGATATGCCCTGTCCCTACCTTGATGAGCTAAATCCCTTCAGATGTGTTCTGGTTCAGTTCTATCCCTAGGTTTGTCACTTATATGTATCACTTATGTAAGTTCATGATCTCCAATCCAAACTTATTTTTGTTTTTTTTGAAAAAATACATCTTATTTGAGTAAGTACATGCATATTCATGCAACATCTATTTATTAATGAAGGTTTTAGTGCGAACATCATGGGATAATATGGACAAATAGACTATAAATGACACTGGGGGAACCCAAAAGTGATGATAGGTGCTTTACAAACGGGGATAGAACCACCCATTGATGGAATGAATGGCATGTATATAATACAATGTGAAATCCCCATACTATGCAAAGTATCATGTCCAGTCTTGTGCAATTTTCATGGAGAAAAATGGAGAATATGAGATTCTAGTCACTAGAGGTGGGGTAAGCTAGGATAAGCTGGGACAAACCCAATATGATTTTACTTCCGCTACAGGATGGTGCCCAAACTTATTAAGTTGGTTTACAAATAACCAGAACTAGGGTCTATGGTAGGTGTATCTATTGTATACATATATATATACACACATAGTTGACGGGTCTGTAACACGATGTTATAACCATGGGGTACCAACTTGTGAAGAAGAGGAAGACAATTTTCAAAATATGTTTAACATGTGTTGTGACAAAGGTTCCATTTGAGTTGTCATAAAGGTAGCTTAGAGGATCATTGTTCTTGACTGACAACGAAGTCGAATACAACGCAGCCCGATGGTGTTTGGTGTTTTCTGCCCACCCCCAAATGGCAAGATAAGGTATTTAAGTCAAGGCATTTGGAGATTTAGCCACCAAACATGTGGATTTGAACCATCAACATATGGAAAGGGAAGGGACTTGCTGTTTCTTTCCGGGATACCCTTTGGAGTTGTTGTTGAAACCGTGCAATGCGAGAATTTATACCTGGTAAACATATGTAAACATGATATTATATTTATATTGGCATTCCAGCTGATCAAAACTGTTGCCATACTTGCTTGCAATAGGATGAAGATTGCGTAGTGAGCAGTGCAATTGTGGTTGGGCAGTTTTTGTTGCTTTTGGCATTTTAATCTGTAAGTGGTGTTTGTTTTCGTTTAAGATATCAGGAAACTGTGGATTATAGCAAAGCGCAAGGAAGACGGAAACGTACTTCACCACTTTTGTAGGTGTGACGCTCCTTTTCGACCGTGGGTCGAAATGGACATGGCACTTATCATGTTGTTTGAACTTTTCTTTGTGATGACTTGTAGAAGATGCGAAATCAGGTTCTGTTTCAGGCTTTGTCAGGACATTGTTGCCTCTCTTGATCAGTTCTATGTTGCTAAAGGACCCGAAAAAAGATTCCGGAGTCCCGGACGTCTAGTTGCTGTCAAGAAGTTTGGTTGACATCATTGCAACAAGTCAAGAAACATCCTGTATCCCATTCCCATATGCTTCATGTACCGAATATTTGACCATTCATAAGCCATCATAAACTTTAAGAAACAAGTTTTTTTCCAGCTTGATTGTACTCGTACATTGAACCACCATTTCGAACGCACTTTGCCAATCTTTGCCGCTTCCCAGGCGAGAGAATGGCCCACATCGCATGCACTGCAAAGTTCGTCGACTTTGTCAAGTGGAAACTGCACCAACACACCCAGGTGCCACCGCGGCCGAAGATACTTGGAAATACAGATCCAGTTCTTAGTTGATACATACTAATTATTAATGTATATTAATGATAATGTATATATATATATATATACACAGTATATGGTGTCCATAGATGGGGATTACCCCAATAGCTGGATGGTTTATTTCATGGAAAATCCGAAAATTTGAATGATTTCAAATGTATGATTTGGGGGTACCCCTATTTCAGGAAAGCTCTATATAAGAACCATAGTCTTATGGGTTATATCGTTATATCCCAACTTATGGGGGTTTCTAGGCATGGTGATATTCATTTGTAACCTCAATTGCATCCCCAAGTAAGAAAATCATGCCGTAACATGGGGATGAGAATGTGCTGATATCAGGATATCTACTGGGATGTCATACAATGATACCTGATATTTGGGCGTTACCATGGGAGTTGGGGCCCCAATTTCACCCAATTTCAGACCTGCTTCGACGTGGTGAGCCAAGCATCAGAGAAACAGAACCCATGGGGATTGAGCCAAGCGTTATCGCTTATCCCAACTTATCCCTCCAGTAATAGATGGTTCAGGTAAGCGCGAGACTCTTGCGGGATGTTGCGGTTCAATCCTCATGAATAAAATTGGAACATATTGAGTTTGTCACGGCTTCTGGTGGATTATGAAAGGTCACATGTTTAGTTGTAAAATGTTGTAAATGAAGAGGCATAATACCTGCATCGTGGGAATGGTGCACTTCGGAAGCGGATTGGAAACTACGCAGCATGCCATGGTGGGTCTGTTGTCTTGTGGGCACAACCTGTGAAGTTGCCCAAAACTTCGCCAATTTCATTGAGGAAGGAGCACTCACTGGTGGTTTCAACGTAGAATGATTGTCCCAACCAACCAATATGATAATATGGGGATGGGTCAAAACCTCATGTCACCGGGGAAATAAACATCCAGCATCAGCTATGACTTAGGGTACCATCCCGCTACCAGGGTCTTGACGAAAATAGACAAATAAAATGGGGTGGTACCCATGGGTACCCCTAAATCCTCCAGTTTTAGGATGTTCCACTCTAAGCAACCCAGCTATTGGTGATTCCCCATGACTTAGGAAACCCCCATATTTTTGTGACGAGTGGATTATGGAAGCACTCCCAGTTAGCTCCTGGCAAAAGTTTGCTGCCCGGAATCCGAAAAAATGTCGCTGTTTTTGTGGTTTCTTTACTCCACAAGTAATCATATGGGTTTCAAGCACCATCCCCAGGTGGGAAAGGATTTGAAGATATTTGAAGCACCAGGTTCAGCCTGTGGTGATTTCTGATTGGTTGATTGTTTTTGTCTCATCAATGGTGCCAGGAAAATCAGCGACCTCAAGTTGATTGATGGATTGATGCGCAGGCAGGAGGTTCAGATGGCGGCCTGAGCCTTGAAGAAACATGAAGTTTGCATGCCTCAACGCGCACACACACAAGGTAAGGCCCCCTCAGTGATGTTTGTTGGTATATAAACCCATCAACTAGTTCGATATACTGTATCTACCATAAACAACCATAAACCATAGAATTCACCTAGTGAAATGGCAACTTAGCTATCGGGGCTCACCTCGTAGAGTATTTAGTAGAAATTTGGGTGTGCCATGGTTTCTCTAAAAATTGTGTCTCTCTTAAATCCATAGGTTTCGCATCATGTTCCCAAACACCAAGCTTTCGTTTGGTTGAATGTTGCTGTGCATAATTAGAGACATGGCGCTGAAACTGACACGGTTTCCGACCTAGACCGTCGAGGTACCATAGAAATGTTCAAATTTCTATTTTACCTAAGTTGAATATCTGGCTGGTGGTTTGGAACATGATTTTTTTCCATATATTGGGAATGTCATCATCCCAACTGACGAAGTCCATCATTTTTCAGAGGGATAGGTCAACCACCAACCAGATATAGTTTAATAATGTTTAATACATTTACCATTTACCCATGTTTGTGGGTGGAGAGTCTAGGTACATTGATTCAGCACGCAAGTCCCACCAGCTCATGGGTACTGCTAAAGATGACCAGCGTCATTGGAGGCTGTTCCAGCGGCGCCAAGGTGGTACCCCAGTTCCTTTGCTAAGTTGGTAGAAACAACTACCCTCAGGCCCTCATAAAACGATATAAAACGTGGCTGGCTGGAAAATCCCCCTATTTTTCTGGAGTTTTCAAATGGAAAATCATCTATGAATGGGGAATTGTCCATTGTAGCGTGCCACGTTTGATGACACCGGATGCTTTTACATATGGGACTAAATCATCCATGTTAAGAGGATGTTCCATTACAAACCATCCAGCTATTGGGGTACCATATAGCAAACTTTTTGACAGGGTCAACAAAAAAACAACACACATTTCACTACATGACCGCCTTGAGTTCTCCATGTGCAGAATCTGGACTTTTTGATAATCCCTCGATAAAAACACAACCCCAGAAACCTGTCAGAAACCTTGGTTTCGTATTGGATGAAAATTTCTGCTTCCTAGATGAGGGAATTCATTCGAATTGTTCAGTTGGTCCATCACGGTTGGCAGTCTCCCTATCGATCGCTGATGCCATTGCTCAAGGCAAGGGCCACTGCTAAGTTATTTTGACAGCGGTGGTTGTGCCAACTTGAAAAACAGCTATCAGATGATACCGACAAACAGATCGGAACTTAAAAATTATACAGATTCCCCATCGGAAGCCATTCAAACAAGCTCTTGAAAAGGTCTACTTCTGACCAAAGAAGATGCCTTGGACGTCACAGCTGCGCCAGTATCAGTGTGTGGAGCTGATTGGAGAAGAGGTTCATTCAGTTTCCTTGACAATACACACACACATCAACAATAATTCAAACACAAAAATCTCCGAAAAGCCAAACAGCTTCTTTGCAGGTTTCTGTAAAGTCTTTGAAGTTACCCATTAACAAACGCTCATATAGCGGCTTAAGCTGACCAGAAATTTCTGAATTGTCCTCGCTGTGCGCTGGCATGGCTACACCCAAGGCTGCTGGAAAAGTGCCTTTGATGGACGTGGGGAAGATGCGTTTCTGTGCTTGCCATGTGGATTTTCATTAAAAAGTTGGCCATCGATGTAAGTACAAGGTGGGGCCCCCCAATGAATCCCAGTGATGTGAATGTTGGTTTTAGAAACCCGTTACTGTAACATCCATCAATATCCATTGACATCCATTAACTAGTTTGAATTATCTACCATAAAGATCCACAAACCATCGTTAGTTCATCATATGTGAAATGCCAACGCCATTTCTATCGTTTGCGGTCCTCACCCTTTGTCGCCATTGATACGTTTTTTTTTTCCAGGTAGACACCTCCATTTATCGGGATTTCCAATTGCTACCTTTGATTATCGGATATGTGTGTTTTTTGTTAATGATTATATATAATGATGACAACTATGGCCAATCATTCATTTCATTTGTTTGCTGATTAAAGACGGCTCAGATTTAGAAGAAATGGTGGTAACATCACCTGTTTGAGTTTTTGTTGCTGCTCAAACTTCAGAGCCAATGATTTCTTCATTTATAGCAACCCCCCAAAACGATCGAGCAAACAAATAGCTTACCACACTGTTTTGGCAGAACTTTACTTGTCTTTTTTGGGGTTGCTGTCGCGCCAATATTAAGAAGCCCTGCTGATTAGTCAAGAGCGTTCCCCAAAGATCTTCCCAAAGATAGTAATGTCACTTGCTCCTAAAATTGATTTCCCACCAGTTTATACAGCCCAAAGGTTTGTGAATTCCCAGCTTGACATAACCACTCCAGTCGTTGGTTTATAAATTCCATTAGCTATACGTAAGTACGTTAATGTGGGTTTATCTATATATATATAATATATATATATACTTATGTATTTATATATATAGACGTACATTCGTGTATATATATATATGAACTAGATATTGGTGAATATACCAATATATATATATATATATATATCACTAACTACTAAACCAATGGAATTATCAATATTTATATAACTAAGTATCTATATATATATATACCAGAAAGCCAACATCTCACCGTCAGTGCCCTTTGTCGCGACGTGAGGTCACCCCGAAAATGGCTATCCGGGATGACCAGAGCAGCGTGGTAGCATTTTTACCTGGATTTCAGGGAGGATTTTGTGTGGATATAGTGGTGATAAATAGTGATTGTATGTTATTGTTAATGGTGATTGATTAATAGTGACTATAGCATATGTGTTTGATGAATAGTGATTGATTAATAGTGATTGATTAGTAGTGATTGTATGTTAATAGTGACGATACAATCTATTTACAATCGATGAATAGTGGTTATATATGGTTATATAGCATATGATCGGTTAATAGTGATTGATTCTGGATGAATTATGTTGTGACCTCACGTCGTGACCTCACTGGAATGATGGGAATTGCAGGAGGAACCATTCCCAAATGGCAGTGCGATACACCTATTTTTCGGTTCGTGAGTTATCTTTCAGCCAGGTAAATTTGACGAAAAAAGTTGAGATCTTGTCAATATGTTATGATACTTTACGAAATATGAGGGGATACAACGGCAAATGTCTATGGGAGAATTATGGGAAATGCAGCAACAAAATGGATGTACCTAGTGACTTTAATCAAACAACACTGGAGATATCTACAACCAACGACGTGATTTTTTTGGGGCGAGTCTGAATACCAAGGATCCGAATACCTCCCATTCATGGTTCTTTGAACAAGGACAATTATGAGTAATCTCTGGATTGGATATTTGAGCAGCAAGAACTTCTATGTTGACCCAAACTATCCAAAACTTCTGGCAGACTCTCTGTAGAATTGGGTATCACCAACAAACGCGATTCGCGATGCTTTTGATGTTCAACAAATAACAACGGTGACATCAAAAAAATAGAACCACCAAAATGAGGAATTGACCATCACTAATGCAAAGTTGGCAATAATCAATCAATGTAAGTTTGACCAAGCGCCGGGGAAGCATGCCAGGCAACACACCAACCATCCATTGGCAGCCAGAAGAAATGTGATTGCTGAGTCCTCTTAGATCCACCAAAAGGATGGCTGAAACCCTATAAATAATAGGATGTTTAGCGCATCCCTCAACTGGTCCATGGTTTGGGGCGATTTTACCAACGACGGCTAGTCCCAGGGATTTATCGATCCTCAATGATCCTCAATTTTGTTTGATCAATTTCTTAAACAAAAGAGAAACAAAATTGATAAACAACACACAGAAGACAAACACGATAAAGAATCGTTGAAGTTTTCTGTTTGGCCTTGCAGATCATAGGCATCGATTGGATTTCATCTTGGGTCATAAGATGTCATAGGCATTTAGGGATGGCAATTTAAAAGGTCCACAGCAAAATACCACCAGTCGAATAATCAGATGGACTAGAACAAAACAAGAATGGCAGGTGAGCAACTGGACTTTGGTTGATGGTTTCACATGATTTCTCCTCATTTATATGAATTGCATTTCGGATTAGTTTGATTATTAGTTGATATTAGTTGATATTAGTTTGATTATTATTTGATATTAGTTATGTAGTTTGATTATTATTTGATATTAGTTGATGTAGTTTTATTATTTGATATTAGTTGACTCATGTTGACTCGCTTGAAGCACTACAAAGAGTGCAACACACATGGAGGAATGATTGAGACATGTGTCTTGACCAGAGGGATTGCATACTGGGTTGTTCCAACTATCCATGCCCATACTCAAAGTGTAGTATTCCCAACCTCTTTGCCAATATCTGGAGGAGCGACATCAGCTTCATCAGTTCTGTCAGCTTTTCGGTATGCAAAGTTTGTCATGGGGTTCGAATGCATGGATGCAATTTTGCAGAGCAAGCGTCTCAAGGGCCTCAGCGACATTTTATTTGCTGGCAAGAGGAAGCTGTTGCAAGCGCAGACACTCACTGTGCAGCAAGTCAGGATTTTGCATTCGGTTTTGGAGAACGACGATTCTGACGTTTTTGACAAAGCTGCAGCAGGTTTCATGCTGACGGCATTGTATGGCAGGTGCAGGGTCTCAGACCTTATCTTTTTGGACTCCATCAAACATGACCATGATGCTTCTGGTGGTTTTGTGGAGCTCTTCACAGCAGTGCATAAGACTGGAAGAAGCGCGGCAAAGAAGGCTACGCTGTTGCCCATCTTGTGTCCCGCAGTGGGGGTGACAGGCTCAAATTGGGTCACCCATGCCTTGCAGGCGTTTGACAAGGTGGGGCTGAAATTTTCTGGAAATCTTCAGGGCCCATTGCTGAGGCCACCTAGTCATGAAGGTTCCTATCTCTGCAACAGAAGCGTGAATGCAACAGAGGTGGGAAGACTTTTGAGGGGCCTCTTTGGCCTGGACATTGCCATGTCAGCTGTCAACATGTGAGTGCGCATTCTTTGAAGGCCACCGGGCTTTCCTGGTCAGCCCGCTATGGCATCAACTAATAATCAAACTACATCAACTAATAATATCAACTAATATCAAATAATATTCAAACTCATATCAACTAATATCAACTAATAATCAAACTAATATCAAATAACAATCAAACTAATATCAAATAGTAATCAAACTAATATCAAATAATATCAAATATTAATCAAACTATATCAACTAATAATATCAACTAATATCAAATAGTAATCAAACTAATATCAAATAATCAAACTACATCAACTAATAATATCAACTAATAATATCAACTAATATCAAATAATAATCAAACTAATATCAAATAATATCAACCTGCACCGCCCAGTGGTACAGATCAATAATGTGTACTTTTAGGGTGTTTGGTGCACTTTCTTGGTAAACGGGCAGATTCTGAAAACAGCCTCATTTTCGAGCACATTTTTAAAAAGGTAACTATGTGGACATATTTTTCCAAGTGGCTAATAATGGCTACGTTTTGTGCCGTTGCCAGCCCCTTCCCAACTTGTGCTCAAACATATACGTCCAAATCAGCCCCGTTGGCAAGCATGTGGCTGGGTTTGAAGCCTAGTTGGCCTATAGTTACTTTCCCGATCTGTTTGTTGAAAGATGACATGGGCACAGATGATGTGACCGACATGGAGCTATTAATCTGTGCCAAATATCCCCATACCCCATGTATAGCTTTACCATGATTTACCTCAATCAAAGAGCAAGGCTGCTGTGCACGATATTGAAGACGTTCTTGTTTCCAGGCATGACTGGATGCATGACTTATCTTTCAGATGGTTGCATGTGATTCCTCCTCCAGGATAAAATTCGTTTTTTTTCCGCTCGCCGTGAAATGTTTGAAGCCCTGCCCATGGGTAACTCATGGCAAAACGCACAAGTGCTTGATGCATGGGACTATCTGTGGAAACACCTCATGGCAAAATTAGCCGGCCTGTGGCATGGCTGTGCATGACAAAGTTTGACCGCGAGCTCTGGGAAACACGGTCAGGTTGACGTTTGCTTGATGAAAAATGACGCCTTGCATTAGATCGGCTTTGACATGCATGATGTTGACATTTTGCGCCTGATATTATCCAAGGGTCTTGCGCGAAACGGGCGCGAAAGTGCGCGAAACTGGCGCAAAAAAGCGCGAAACGGGCGCGAAAAAAAAAGTGTACCACTTGACCCTCTTGTTTTGACGGTCATGACGTGCCGCGTGTTTTTGAGGACCCTTTTTGCGCATGGTCCGAACAGAAGGCATGGTCCGAAGAGAAGGCGCCGCCATGTGGTCTTGAGCTTGTGGGGGGCATGTTGTTTCAGTCTGAGCCTAGCCAGTTCTTCCATCGCACCTTTTAGTTCA
>Ga0126342_10002183_pt1 | contig 29870 bp, 29 predicted proteins | sample Cyp1metagenome_FD_92528 | JGI IMG/M metagenome (GOLD analysis project Ga0126342, IMG submission 92528) | Coral microbial communities from Lord Howe Island, Old Settlement Bay, Australia - Cyphastrea 1 metagenome | ecosystem: Host-associated > Invertebrates > Cnidaria > Coral ...
TAAGATAGATAAGATAGATAAGATAGATAAGATAGATAAGATAGATAAGATAGATAAGATAGATAAGATAGATAAGATAGATAGATAGATAGATAGATAGATAGATAGATAGATAGATAGATAAGATAGATAAGATATATAGATAGATAGATAGATAGGTAGATAGGTAGATAGGTAGATAGGTAGATAGAGAGAAAGAGAGATAGAGAGATAAGATAGATAAGATAGATAAGATAGATAAGATAGATAAGATAGATAGATAGGTAGATAGATAGATAGATAGATAGTTAGATAGATAGATAGGTAGATAGATAGATAGATAGATAGATGGATAGATAGATAGACAGACAGGCAGATAGATACATAGATAGATAAATAGATAGATAGATAGATAGATAGATAGATATACTTGACTATACTAGACTAGACTAGACTAGGCTAGACTAGACTAGATTTTAGGTTAGATTCGATTAGTTTAGATTAGATTGGATTATACAATTAGATTTAGATTGTATAATTATGTTATATAATTAGATTAGATTAGATAGATTAGATTAGATAAGTTAGATTAGACTAGATTAGATTGGGTTAGATTAGAGTAGATTAGATTGGATTAGATAGATAGATAGATAGATAGATAGAAAAATAGATAGATAGATAGATAGATAGATAGATAAATGTAAGTAATGTAAGTATTAAGCTCACGTTATAGCACCTTAGGTACCAGAACAGCCAGCATCCTGGATTTGCCACCACAAACAATCGGCCAGGCAACGCTTTTCCTTTGCCGCTTCGACAAAGAGGTCCTGCAGCGCGGTTCCAACAAACTTATGGCTAAATGTGCATCCCATTAAGTACACGGCGAGAATAGCATTGGGTTGGACAAAGGGGGCATCTACCCTCTGGTAATATGGAAAATCGACCCTTTATGACTGATTTGCTTGTGAATTGTGGTCATATTCCAGTTGAAATACTGCTGCAAATGTTGCATCGAAGTCTGGAACATATACAGTGAGGTTACTCCACTTGTTAAATGGATCCCGATCCCCATTCCTGTCTCTTTCTCTCTCGTATATGGGTTTGGCAATACCCACATGACTTTGGGGATGTTCCCAGTGTTTTCTTAGAAATGTAGTTTCTAGTTATCATACAATGGGTCTAGTCAGATATACTAGCAGAGAAAAAACATATATTTTATATATGTATTGTATATAATGAGATTTACCTATAAGTGGCTTATGTGTATCTGCCCATGTACACACGTACATTGTATGAGATAATATGAGCATACATGAGCATCTGCAGAAACATGTGTTTGGCTGATACTAAAAATTACTAGCATATCTGTGGGAAAACTCTGGAACCCCCACCTTTGCAGCCCCTGCTGGAAGAGCGAGTGGTTGAACAACCTGCAGCCACTCACTGAGAGGCTCCTGTCTTTCTGTTTGTTTCTTTACCATTAACCATTATATAGAGTTTTCCTTCAGGTCTGGGGGTGAATGAGAGTTGGGATAGCACATATGTTATGTTTGTATAGGATTATTTGCAATTGTTGTTTACTGAAATTAAGAATAAAACATGTGCCGTATGTAAGAAGTAGATGTGATGTTCGGATCTCAACCTTTGTGGTTTTTGTATTTTGGGTATTTCATACTTCCCTGATATCCTCTAAGTCTACTTGGTGATTTTGAAGCGCCCCAAAAAAGGAAAATCATTGAGGACCATCACCCCGCAATAAAACATAAAAGCATTCTTCAACTTCTATAGCCCAAACATAGAAGTCAAAACCTGACCACAAATCAATTTTTGGGGTGACAAGGGTCCAAAAAAATCAGGAAATTGCATACATTATTATAGAATTGTATCCCCCTGCCATTCATACCCATAGAATAGAAGAAATTACACACCCATAGTACACTTGGGATGGGTGAAAGCACACCTCTGGAGGTTGCAGCTGTGGACGCCAACCTCGGCCATGATGGGATGGCTGCAAGTTTGCGGTGATATCAACGACGCCAGCTTGGGGGGACAAATTTTCACCGATAGCTTCCTTTGATTCCCACACAAATCCGGGGGCACTTGCCTCAACGACCTCTCCCAGCCGCCAAGTTTTCGTCTGATCTTTGCGCTGCTTTGGCGCCACGTTCTGTTTTCGGGGCCATGGTGAACCACGGTCGGTTAGGCCGAGAATTCCACAGGTAGCTGGGTGGCATCATGCCACCTGGAAAATGTGTGTGCCACCTTGGAAATTTGACTGGTTGGTTTCATCCCTTTCCAACACGGATCAGGCTCCCAAATTATTTTGGAGGAAGAACATGCTCATCATTACTAATCCAATTATTTGGAACCAGCAGTCATCTTGCCAATCAACCTGCCGCGACTCGAACATCAACGGATCGCGGCGATTGCCAAAACCTGGCTGGGCAATTCCCATGGCTGATTTTCGCAATGCCAAGTGTGACAGGGGGTATCCTGAAAGATTGGTGGCTTCAAAGCTGAAGTTTTTCCAGGAACAACTCACACTAATCAGCCAAGCGGACCGGAGTCGGACCGGAGTTTCCAGCTGATTGGAGACCAGTTGCATGGGTTGAAACACATGTGTCTCAATACATCTCAATGATAGCATTGAACCATCCAATTTGATGTTCCGAATGGCTTGACTGATCATTGGCGCTTCTATCATCTTAAAACCCATCATCAGCCCATCAGCGATCATCCGCGTATAATCACAACATCAACATGTGATAATTATATAATCCTACTCTCACTACCACTACCCCACTATCATTGCCTCATGTTGCCAACATCTCCATCATGGCCTATTCGACCTATACCCAATCCAGCCTTCCGTACCTTACTCTGTGTAGCAATTGCTCTGCGACACGCGCGTCAGCAAACCACGCTTGGTATGGATGGTGGCGGCCAAATCAAGGCCAATGGTGTTGAGGTCTTCGTAGACCATCTGGAAATCATACCTGCCGCTGTGATGTCATCTGCCAAGATAAAATCCAGCTTTGAAGGCAGGAACCATGCCTTTTTGGAGGATGTGCAGTCCACTTCTAACATGATGTGGGGGCCTGGATGGTGACACTCGACGTTACAAGGTGGAGGCATTGTAGCTGGCTTATTGGTTGACGCTGCTATATGGAAGATGTATGTGTAAAATTCTCATGATACATTTCAGGATGCTTCGAGTCGTGCTATAGGCTATCGGATCGATTGGGTGCCATGAATCCCAGGCGTTTTTCACAGCACACTTTATGAGGGGAGCTTGCGGAGAAAGTTGGTTTAAATATCTTGAGTATGACTTTGTTTGTCTCTGATGTGGTAATGACAATAAGTAATAGTTACCAATAACTTACACTATATGTATATATATATATATCTCTCTCTCTCTCCTCATCGCCATCCGGGAGGTTATATCTGCAGCTAGATGGGTGAAATTGAACTTCTAACTTAGGAAGTTCCTTTTTGGAATATTCCACTTCTCCTGGGGCAATCAGCGTGGATAGGTCCGTGCCTCTGCAGCAGCATAGACAGCATCACGGTGGCTTCCAGCATGGCAAATTGGTCTCCAACGCATTTGAATTCGCCTCGGGGTCCGTGCCTTGGACTTCAACCAAGTACTAGTAACTAGTACTAGAAAAACAATAAACCATCCCCCAGCCATCACCATTTTTATAGGTGCTATGCTTACCATTCCCAAATGGCTAGTTTATCAAGTTTATTGATGTTTATTGTTGTTTTACCCACATTAATACATTCACTTCACATATTCGATTCGGTATCAAATAGTATCAGTATCTTCACTACATGGCGCAGTATCAAAATGGGTGGGTTTCGGCGTTTCACCTCCACCGAAACCAACGAAGGCGTAATCCGTGGCCACCTCGGTCGGATAGAGCCCGGTGACCCGCTGCGGGTCGTAGCCACGCCAGCCTGGGGCGAACGGGACATGGCATGGAGGCTCCTTAAGGACCACTTTGGACCCGCGGTTGACAGCCGGTTGACCCGTAAAAAATGGCTCAAAATCCGAAACGGATGGGAACTCCCATTTTTTTCAGGGTGATGTGAGGGTCCAGGCTGCTGCTCGTAGTCAGATATGGGGTCAACATGGATGACATGCAGCATTTCAAATGTCAAAGATCGAAAACAGTATGGTTCTTCATGGGTTTGATGGTGCTTCCTGCCGTTCAAATCCGTCTGATTTGGAGAGGACCACTGCAGGAACCCTGAAGGCACATACTGCTGATGGGTCCTAACAAGCGGCAAACGGTATAAGCAAACTTTGAAGCCAAAGAGCCCAAGTGCCACTATTGCTCCCACATCAACAATTGTATGGGTGCGTCTAAAAATTGGTATGCCCGGTATGCCCACAAAATTACCATTTATATATATATATATAATCCTGCAAAATTACCATTTATATATATATATAATAGTACGAGGAGGAACCATTTTGATAACCCCTGCGGATTTTGACGTACCCTACTTTCAAACAAACCATTGTAAAAATTTGATGAGTACCAAATGCCTGAGATAGGACAAGCACGGGCTCGAAGTAAGAAATGAAACTTCCCCCCCGCACCTGGAACTGGATATTCACCGGTGCCGTTGAAAGCTTTTTGCCACCGTTCAGGCCAAAACCTTAGAGATGTTCCGAACAAATATCTGGGTGCCTGGAGCAAGAATGAATGGATGTCTGAAACAAAAGACATGGAATTGTGGAAAATTGAACATGATTTAAGCAAAGGACAAGTTGCTTAAGCTTCAATTTACATGGAGATTGTGGAACATCTTTAACTGACACAGGGCGATACACTATGGATATCTAAGTATATTTAAGCATCAATATGTAGGTTAAACTGTTCATTTCATCAACCAGCAGAATAGATGGATTAGATTTGTTGTGTTCATTCCAAGTAGGTGCCTATGACTCTGCGAAGGTGCGCAGGTTCCTGACTCTTTTGTGTATCTTTCGAGGGCCTCTGTTCTTGGAACCTTAACATTGCTGATCTTATATTATATCTTGCAAACAACAAGTTACGCTACTCTTGCTGCACATTATATTCCCTAATTATGCCCCCATTGATTGCAAGTCTAGGTACTGTTCAAAAAAAATGTTTACCCAGTGGCCAATTTCGGGCGGAACAAAATACGCACCCCGCAGAAAGTGGTGCCCCATACTTAGTAGCTGTATAAGTTGGTTTTCACTAGGTTAGTAGTATTTAAAGTGGATACCCCCTGGTAATTCAGCAAAGCCATGGAAAATGGCCCCATTTACATGGGGCACAGCCAATTTGAAGCAGATGATCAGCAATCTCCCTAAAAGCTATATACCATTTTATGGGCGGTATATTGCCACCATTTTTGGACAAACCCAGCTAGATAGCAAACCCCCAAAAATTGAAGAGTAAAATAGTGTTTATCATTTTGGTGGTTGCATGCGGTTACTATATTGGATGGTTTTAAACATATGGTTTATACTGATGGGGGGGGGCCACAGCTTTCTACTCGCAAGGTACTCGTTGGGCCGCTCGTAGATCCCGGGATGGCGGTGCAGTTGAGCCAGTTGGATCATCAGCAAGGACCCCCGCGACCTGCGGTTGACTACTGGGTGATATTTATGGGATCTATGGTGTCGGAACAATCATGGTTTATTAATTAGGGGGATACCCTCCATATAGTCACAATATGATACATAAATGGTACCCTCCCAATTAAACAGCCTAGGGGTTTATTTATCCAGGGTTGACATTAATCTTGGCACAGCAGTACACAGTCCTGTTTTATTGTGATGTATTTTGTTGCTTGGGGTAGGATGGTGTGGGAAAGGGCGCTGTGTTCTGACACATACCGTTCTACATATACCCATCTGATGACACGACATCTCCAAACCAAATGGACTATGCCGGTTGATGAAAAGTCAAATAATGTTGCAAGGGCCATCGGGGTTTATTGGGGTATAGTCTCGGAGAACTCTGAATCAAGTAGCCAATCAGTAGCATCTTTGATCAATCAGTATGAAACTAAAAATCGCGGGGCTATCTCAACATTTGGAACCCTAAAATCCCATGGTCTATCATACTTTGCCCATGGCTTCTTTAACAAAAAGTATTTTGGAGTATCCCATTTTGAGACAAATCATGGATTGAAAACAGCATCCTTACTCCATCCGCACCATTCCCCGTAAGCGCCAGGGGTCAATCGGACGGTTTGGTTTTCTCCATTCGGCAGATCCAAGTCCTTCCTGAGACGTCAGCCAGCTTGGAGCAGGGTTTTGGGACTCCACTAAAAATAGTGGGTTTGAAAAGGGATGATTATATATATATATAGTTTCAAAATATAGTTATACAACAAAATATGCTTATTATCCGTAGGTATACTTGGTGTTATTATATCATTGTTTTCAAGGTAGAGTTAAAACATATTTGATGATATCTGATGATGATTATTATCTATATCTGATTCAATCTAATTCCCCTTAGCCACCATAAGCCACCATTTCTGGTGGTCCTTGTGATGTTGCTGCGCTTTGGGACAGCGATCGCGAATTCCATCGGAAGCCTTTGAGAATTACTCTATGACCTACAGGTGGCCAACGAAAAACAACTTTAAGTATGAATGTATGTTTAACATATTGTTAATATTTTTGATATATGACAAAATATTACATAATCATATATGTGGATTATTAACATGTTCACTGGGAAATACCAAGAACATGACTCAGACTATCCTCTAGTAACTCCAGTAATTACTGGAATTTCCAGTAAGGGCCACTTTGATATGAAACATTTGGGTGTCTAAAACTAGGGTGCCACCGATTCCAATGGATCGTTATCATAGTTATCATTATCCCCATTGAAATTTTGCCATTTGCGGGGTTTCTACTGCGTTTTCAGACACATCCAGAGATATCAGATTATTGATGATACTCCACCCACTATATCCCCATTATTCCCCATGATTGCTTGTTTATACCAAGGTTTTCACCACAAAACCCACCATCTATAGGGACCCTTGGTCCCACCAAAGCGTCAAAGGACTCCGTGCCAGAAATGGAGGCGCCGGATACATCCGCAAGGTCTGGGAACCGCGAAACCCGAAACCCGGCAACTTAATGCCATAAACCTACCATGACTGGGGATGGTTACCACCCATAAAAAGGTGATGACTGGTGGATGTTTTTTTTGTATTGGGTTTACCACATTACTATATAAATATACTGGTCCACCGATTCCCCAGGAAAATAATCTACACATGGTGGGGTTTCCATATCTACATGATTCTATATGAATGTACTGGGGGGTCTCTCTCTCTCTTATTGATCATGTATTAATTCAAACATGTGCGTGTAACAGGTAGCGCCACGACCAAACAGTTTGCATGTTTGTACTTTCCAACATGTCTGAAGTACATAAGTCAAACTGGCCCTAGCACTGGTCCTACTTCCTTAGCACTCAATTTGAAAAGTCACACGCACATCTCCCCGCACTGCCAGAGATCAAAGAATCCTGGTAAAACCCAACATGATGACTCAACCAAACAATGACTTTGACCGGGTTGGAATGCAGTTGCTGGTTGCTTGCGGCTTGTGGTTGGCAAGTTACATCACCTCTGGCAGCCCAAAAGGACAAGGAAATACCAAGAACCATCCCAACTACCGTGGGGTCTGTGATACATGAATTACCCTCCAGCATTGAAAAAGGCTCATTCATACAGAGATCCAGAACCCCAGGCTAAGAGTTTTTCATATAGATATTACACATATGTATTAATATTTATATATATATATATATATGTGTGTGTGCCCCTCCAAACCAACATATATCTGGAAGACCCACCATTTCCGGACCATTTTCCGATCGGATGTCTTCATGGGTTTTGAGGACTCGCCTCAGTAATGACCCACCGGAGATATTTCAACTCCTTCACCTCAAGGGCCCGTAGCAGTGGCCCCTGTGACCAAAAGGACGAGGTAACATGGCCATGGTTCATTTTTAAACAACTCCAAACCAAAGCCAAAGTCGAGTTCGTGGGATATCATGAAAAATTACACATGAAATTCATCCATTACCAGTAATCACCCTTTTCTCTGGCTGAAAGCAACATGAGATGAATGTTTGAGGGAAGACACATCAAAATATGTCAAAATGCATCAAACCAGTGAACCAGGATCTTAGATGGTTCATCCGTGATTCACATCATACATGACTTAGAAAGCAATGGTAGCAACACCTCATGTCGTAGATTATATTCAACCCTTAACCAACGATTATGTATTATAATGGGTGCAAATCAGCCCATTGAGTACCAACTGAGTTGGTCGAATATGGCTTCAATTCACATGACAACATTAAGTTTCACTTCGTCTTCTAGCCTCCTTGAACATCATCGAACAGGTTCCATAAAAGGTGGTGCTCCATAGTTAGCTAAGTTGGTTTATGCTAGTTTATGCTAGATACATCAGGATATTTTTTTCTGTAAATCTAAAGTCAGTGACGCTTATCAACCAACAAACATACCTGGGCCACCTTGTACTTGAATCATCAGCCACCAAGGCTCATCTTGGTAGGTTGGGCTCCGGCCACCCAAGACATTCTGCACCTGGCGCCATGTGTTGCTGTGCTAGGAGAAGCTCGTTGGGGCACCTAACCCCCGTTAGCTATAGTAATATTGGTGTATATACAGTATACATATATAATATATATAATTATATTATATATATATATATATTTATCATAAACCCTATAGTTCTTGGAGTTTAGTTAACTATGGGGCACTACCTTGTAGGAGGGGTACCAAATTGTACCAACTTAAGTTGTAATCCATAACTTTTTTTTGGGGGGGGAACATCCCTAATCAATCAACAGAGCTTATACATCCGGGGTTGACGTTATAGACAATTATAGAAGCTATACTTACTTTCCCTCGGGTTTTCGTGTAATTGTACAAAAGCCTGCCTCGCCCATTTAAGGGGAAAAAACGTAGGGAAAGCATCCTAAACAAATGGCAAGTCTTCTTTGCCTTGGTTCTGAGTTAAGGTATGTGTAGGCAATTGATTGCTGGAAGCCGAAACAACCAACAAGTTTTTAGTTTCCCTATGGTAGGGAAGAATCTCTACATAGAAAACAGCTTGGAACTGGGGAAACCACCATTTCTTTCTGGTTGGGACTGGGGTTGCAGGGACAGTCGGACCGGTTGGCACCTCCTCTTTGACCTTCTGCGCGATGCGTGGATTCTTGGCCAGCTCATAGGTAGCCCAAGTCAGAACGCTGGCCACTGTTTCCTGGGAAATGCTGGCAGATGGCAGATGGACACAGTGGGTGTGTGGTCCACCTTTCGTCACCCAGGGATTGAGCACTGAGAGGACGGGCACCCAGGACCCAGAGCTGGTGGTTCCAATGACCCAATATCTTTTGATGCGCTGCCCAGGTGCGTGCTCAGCGATCAACACGGTGCGCATGTCGTCCTGCGCTCAAGGAGGGGTTCTGCCAAATCACTCAATCCTGACCTCATGGTGCTCCTCACGGTCACCCCTGAGAGGACACGCGAAATTGGGGGCCTGGAAAAATACGCCCAACACTTGCCTGCAGTTGAGCTCGGCTGGCTTGGTTGTCTCGCAAATCCACAATGAATTGCAGCAGTGTTCCTCCCGAGCGTCGTCGCAAGTCCTGCCCGTTGGCGGGTCAACACAATTGGACACCAGTGAGTCCACTGGTTAAGGAACATTTTCCCTAGATAAAATCACCATTGGGGTATACCCTGTCTTCAGACAAATCCAAACATCAGATTGGTGGCTATAACCCCAGTTGCACCCCAATTCGATCTCCATTTCTGTTGGTTTACACACCTCATGCTTCCCGCTATTCATTGGTTTAAACTTCAATTTTACTAGTTAAACCTCGTCAGATCCCATAATTAGTCCCCATACAAATCCCACATAAACATATTACATCCCATATGATATATGCATCCCATACAATACAACATCCATCTCCTATAAATCCAATGTAAATCTTCAGGCATGTCCACCCCCCAAAAAAACAACGTAGAATCACACAACAGAAACGTATCAAATATATGTAAGCACCATATACATCCCAGGTAAAATCCCATTTACATCCCACAATATGTGAGTTGTTGTGCGTTCATACATAGATTTATAGTTATACAGTTATGGCCCTTTACCAGTTATAAGTACTAGGTCACCCCATTTATAGAATGTATAATTCCATAGAAATAAACAGCTATAACATTATAACTAATAGCCATGGCCATAACTGCATACCCTCCTGTAAACTAACAGTTCGATGTGGTGGGAAATGGTGGGATAGCAGGGCACCTGCTCTGTCGCCAGCTGCTGCTGCTCCAGCGCCTGGGAGATAGCCTCGTTGAGGACCTCGTTGATCTGTTTCATGCTGCGCCTGTTTCATTCGACGTTGAAAGATAGGTCGCTGTCCCAAAGAAAAGGTATGTATGAACCCATATGTCCATATATCATAGAAATTTCTATAGAATGGCTTCATGATGGGTTTCACCATGGTTTACCTAATGTACTTCATATTGGTTCTCCACTGGGCTATAATATTCGTTAATAATCGCCAATTAGCAGGTAGTAGAATATTCCTGAACTGATAACATATTAATAACCCATCAACGATGGTATCTTTTAATGGCTCCTGTGAGGGCCTACCTGGAGGCCAGGGCAACGGGAACATTGGAACATCTTCCGAATCCTTCAGCAAACCCACCCAACTCCATGAAATGTAGCCCATTATATCCAATATTTACTCCCATACCAAATCTGCCTCATTTTTTAATATACCATTTAGCCGAACCATTTGCATCTAGTTAGTTTTGTATGTTTTTTCCTGTACCTTCGTACCGTCAACGTCTTTATGATCATTTTACAACAAGGACGTCACTTAGATGGACCTTGAAACTAGTTAATTGGTGAAAAACCGGCTCTCCCTCCTGGCTATTGCAATTGGCGGTCAACAACCCAATCATTAATCACATCCCCCAAATATTCAACACCCACTGAATGTTCCCAAATATATAGATGGTCTTATCCTCTACTAAAACATGTTTTTTGGGGGTGTTTAAGGGCTGAACGGGGCAAGGGATTGACAAAATTCAAAATTTAATCCCGTGGCCCATCTAAGTGTGTACCACCCAAGGGCCTTCCCCGGCCCCGCTGGGCCTGTACTCCGCAACCCGGGGGGCGGCCACTTCTGCCAGCAGATCTGGGGCACCCATCAGCAGCAAATTGCTGGGATCCGCCTGGCGGTAATCCGTCCTTAGAAGGCAGAAGAACAGGTGGAAAACTGGGTGGTGGAATGGGAGAATCCAATCTTGTAGTGAAGAAATGAACAAGGAACAAGTGCCTATGAGCAAAAGGGATAACCATGGGTTTTGATGTTTGGTATGTTCAAACATTCTAACATCCTAACATATCCAAACATGCCACCACCTTGAGATGCATGTTTTCTTGATGATATATAATTTTAGTCACCAGTCATCAGCATTCAATGGAAAACAGCTGGTTGCCCCCCTCCCATACACAAAGTGACGTTTTGCGACAAGTGTCTCGTTGAAGTGTGGGATCATGAGGGGAAAAATAAGACACGGTTAAAAAACATAAACCCATCCAAACTACTTGTCACATCCTCATAAACACACACACAATATATATATATATATATATGTATAAAAAATAATATAATATCCGGTTTCCATTCCTTAAGATCACCCAAGAGCTTAGCCCCCATACACCATTTTTTCTAGATTCTAGCTGGATCAATATTCATACCCTCGAATCTACACCCAGATGGGCTGAACATCAGCAAGCGCATGACTACAGGTGCGCCCTAACTTGGTTTACAGCTAGTAAAATGCTATGGTGCATGGTAGATGTACCGAACTGGTTCGCATGGTTTATAAACCAACAACGATCATGTTCGCCCTCCGGTAATCAAACCTGGCAAAAGAAAATTCTCAGTTTTCCCATTCAAACTTCCACCTATGGAGTCTAGAGCATTTCCCATATATCCTATGGTTTTCCTATAGTTTACCCATGGTTTTCCCCTTTTGAGCGTCCGGGTGTCTCCTTCAACAAGCGGTAGACTGCCTGAACGATGGGCGACTGCGGGCGGTTGGGCGGCTGGTCGGACGCTTCGAACTCCACGCCGAAGATGGTAAGACCCACGGCGTCCAGGGCCAGGTTCAAGTAGAAACTCTCCATGTCCACCACCTCGCCGTGGTAGCTGCATGGACCTGTGTATACATATATATATATATATATATATACATACCAGTAGTACCCAAGGCGGTGGCGGAAGTTTCAAAAATAGGAAACCTATAGGAGAGGTGGGTTGTTGTGAATCACGGATGGCAGAGCGAACCCACTGATGGACAGCAAGATTGTTGGAATGTCGAACTATCCATCTATCTATCTATCCATCCATCCATCCATCTATCGATGATTTCTCTTTTCTGTCTACTGAGTCTACTGACCTATCTGTCTGTCAACCTATCCATCTCTCTGTCTTTCCATCCATCTGCTTATAGCTCTCTATCTGTCTATGCAGCCGTCCATCCATCATCCTATTTCTGTCTATATGTTTATCTGTCTATCTTTCTTTCTACTTCTCTCTTTCGAGATCTGTTCATTTCCTTGTCTCTCTGTCTGTCTGCCGTCTTCAGTCTATCCATCTATCTAGCTATCTATCTGCTCATCCAGCAATCCATTCTATCAATTCAAGGACCGAAGCATTTCACCCATCCAACTATATCGAGTTCTGCATCTTTCCATCTCGACAGTTCGACAGCAAGCAGGTAACATTTGCACAGACAAGACACAGAGCGAACAGATCCTTGGTTTAAGTTGTGGAGTAACTTACAAAACTTAAAAATGTGAGACGTCGCTCTAGCACGATCCCTTGGGTGCACACAACACAACTCAACCTTTTTTTACCTTGTCTTTGCGGAGCGAACAAGCAGCATCCGTGACTTCGTACCGTCAGAAAAGACAAGTACGAAAATGGCAAGCAAACATCTAGAACTAACATCCAGAATGGCAACACAGCTAGGAAGAACGTCGGGCATGCCGTCAAACCATTGCGAAGGAGTCAAACCAAAGCCATTGGCTTCACGCGGTGCGCTTCACTGCATGTGTCCCATGTTCTTGGTGCAGCTGCCGGCCGATGCGGTCAAAAAAGACACACGCGGTCCATGGTATCTTTGCCAAGCTGACAATCACGCGGTGTGCATCACTGCTTGTGTCCCATCTTCCATGCGGCTGCCGGCCAACACGGTCAACTTGTCAACGTCAAAACGAAACAATTTTGCGATACTTCCTCATTTTTTAACTTGACAACGTCAAAAACGAAACAAGTCTGCGAGACTTGCTCAATATTTGAACTTGACAACAGCAAAAGCGATACAATTCTGCGAGACAACTCAATATTTGAACGTGACAACACATCAAAAACGCAGCAATTTTGCGAGACTTCCTCAACTTTTGAACTTGACAACGTCAAAAACGAAGCTATTGTGCGAGACTTCCTCAGTTCTTCAAGTTGGCAACATCAAAAACGAAGCAATTCTGCGAGACTTCCTTCAAAAATGGAAAGTCGAGTGCAGAGCTGATGGCCTCGTACCAATGCGTTATGCGTTTCGCGATTTTTCCACTCCATTTTAAAGTGCTGCGCCTAGCACGAAAAAGTGTTGCCATGTCATACGAAGTGCCGCACCTGTAAACATCTTCCCAAAACTAAAGATCTGATGCTCCAAAATGCAATCCCTCTCAGGACATCAGCGCCCGGACCTCCTAACATCTCTGATGAACATGTCTCTTGTACTGCGCCTGCCACGGAGAATGCATCTTTGCCGATCCTCTGCAAAAATGTCCCACGTCTGCCATCGTTTTTGGAAATGCTACAAAACCCTCACGTTTTGCTCACTTCTGACAAGGTGCACAATCCCTTGCACCTGCCACGCGAAACGACATCTGAATGTCAAAAAGTTATCCGATGTTGTGCTTTGAGCATTTTTGACTTCGAAATGTGCTTCGCGCCACAACAGCGTGTACTTTTTCATACTTTTTCGACAACTCAACTTCCAAAAGTGCTCCGCACCTGGTCTGTTTTACACATTTTGACTTCGAAATGTGCTTCGCGCCACAACTGCGTGAACTTTTTGGACATCTCAACTTCCAACAGTGCTCCGAACGATGTGTTTTTAGCTTTTTCACTTGCAAATTTGCTTCGCGCCACAACGGCGTGCACCTTTTCATCTCTCATCTGGCCAGATGGCTCCGCACCCGCCGCTTCAGCGAGCCTACTTTTCGACCCTTGGGAACCACAAATCATTGGACAAACACAGTGTTTCGCGACTTTCCTACCGTTTCGCGCACTTGCATCTTCTTTCTTCTGACTCTTTCTCTTCTCTGATCTTCTCTCTTCTGCTCTTCTCTTCTCTGACTCTTCCCACCTCTGCTTTTCCATCTGTACATATTGTCGGAAGTTTGACTTCTAAACTTCCTTCGATCATATGTAATATGTAAATAAATAAATATATATATGTACAACGATGGATGGATGGATGAATGGATGGATGGATAGATGGATGGAAAGATGGATGGGTACTATATGCCTTATTGATGGAGTATCGAACAGAATTCACTCTATACTATACTCTACACTCTATATCCTTGGTACATGGCCATGGGATGGGAGTCACAAGATTAAGTATAATAAGTCTATATGTATACAACCACTTCTTAGATGACATTGTAATAAGACAGCTGGTTCCAGCTGGAGTTTTCTATACCCTAGGCAACTTCTTACGGAACCAAGGGTACCAGGCGGTGACGCCCACCTCCTTGTAGTTCACTCTCTCATCCAGCAGTTTCATGGCTTGCACCTCAGATGACCCAGGGCTTCTAACAACAAAATATTGGATGTTTGGATGGTAAGATTGAAAATCTTGAGGACCTATAGATTGAATACTTACTTGTAGCACTTATAGATGTTCAATAAAATCCCTTCCAATATCAAATAGCACGCAAACGAAACACTGGTTTGGGATTTGATCTCTTCATTTAGGGGTCCTTTCTCAGGGAAATTTGAGCCCATGCCTGTTTTGCGGGTGAACTCGTCCCTGTTTCTCATTGCCTCACCTTTTGGTAATGGCTATAAGAGTTCGCCATGGAAAATCACCGTTTTTGGTAGTAAATCATCTATAAACAGGCCATGTTCATTCATTTTCCATATAGCAAACTCTCAAATTACTGGAGAATATCCACACACACACACACCCCAGGAGCAGCACAGCTTCCAGTGCAACAAACGAGCCGTTCTGTCCGGGGCACGGTGCAATTCACAAAGTCCGCCGTCAGACTACGCAGCCACTGGGAATGAAATCCTGGCCACGCAGCCATTGATATGAGTATAAATATATATATATATACACATAAATGCCAAAACATAAGTATAAACATTTTATATCATATTATATCAAAGTATGCTTGATGATGTTTGATATTTTTATTACAGTAATATTACAACACATTGTATCAAATTGTTCATATCATATGAAATCAGATGATAACATGTTATATCAGATGTTAAGTTCTTATAAATATACACTTTTATATGGTATTATATTACCTTACATTATGTTATAAGCATTAATTAAAATTAAATTAAATTATACTATATTCTCTAAACTTATCTAATGATAAACTTTTAACTTTTGACGCTAAACATTATTTTTTATTGATTACCAGTTGCAAATTTGCAGCACGCCACTTGTGGCCGCCCTCCATTCCCATCTCCGCCTGCACTTGTGGCTGCCCTTCTGCTCTGCCAAAGCTCCGGGTCCTTGGGAAACAATCATAGCTAGCCGGGGCATCCCGTATAAATGGAAGCTTTCATGGGAATATCATCTATAAAATGCTGGATTTTCGTGGATGTTCCAGCAACCATGTTTTGATGACACCGGAAGGTCATACTAAAATCATCTAACATCTGAACCCCCAAACCATGTCATCAAATGGCAAACCATGTGATCAAATGGCAAGCCTACTACCTTGGATGGACTTCACGGCCTGGATGTCATCCTACGCCGGGACCTGATCTTCGCCACTAGGGAGGTCGAAAAAACTACCAGGCATCCGTGACAAGAAATGGTCACAGGATGACAACCCTCAAAAAAAAAAACGGTATTTTGATGTATTTTGTTGTTTTTTTAATGGGTTCGTCAGTCAAAATCTACCAAATACTCCAAACTGATAGAAACTGCCCATCACCAGTCTAGCCTCACATTCTCATAGTTCGATCGCAATTCTTGATGATTAAACAATCTTCAATCTCATCGTTTGATGAGCCCCATATGGCTTTTTTGATGAGGAAAGTCATGATCAACCACTGGATTTTGGGGGAGTTACCCTAAAATCCTCGGACCAAAAGCTACCATCATGCGGTCGGGAAACTCTCAGTAGCTCCTCTCCTCCGTTTCTACCCCGGTTGAATCGGGAATATGGATACATATGGGATACCCTCTCGTCATCGCACCCTCTGAACCACTATGGATCAGCTGTTCGTGGTGAAATCAGCCCCGGCCCCGTGGATGCCATGGTGCGGAGGCCGTGATCAGCGCCTTTCCAAAAATGTCCTCCGCCACAAGCGCCAGCAGCCCCTTGCCGAAGCTGCCCCGCTGGCCCAGGGCGTGCCTTTCAGGTGGGCAGGACGTAGAAGGATTGATGCTTTTTTTGGCGGGAAAGAAAACATGGTGTTTAAAATAGTTTTAAGAACAAGAGAAACCAAAAAACTCGAACGCTGTCACGTAAACACTTTTGTGAAACAAGTTTTTGAACAGTCTTGTGCATTTTACCAATTTTCCCCTGTTACCGTACCAGTGCACTGTAGAGAGTGGAATGTGGAAGGGGTTGGAGTACCAAGTGTCGAGTCTGAAGAAAGTGGAATGTTGAGTGGAGAATGTAGTGTGTAAAGTGTGAAGTGGGGATTGTGGAGTGTAAATGTAAAGTGTGGGGTGGAAAGTGTGAAGTGTAGAGTGTGGAGTGCAAAGTGTAAAGTGACAGGTGTAAAGTGTGGAGTGTAAAGTGTGGAGTGTAAAGTGTAGAGTGTAGAGAGTACAGTCCAGGGTGTGGAGTATAAGGTGTAAAGTGTGGATTGTAGAGTGTGGAGTGCAAAGTGTAAAGTGTAAAGTATGGAGTGTGGAGTGTAAAGTGTGAAGTGCGGTCTGGAGTGTAAAGTGTAGAGTGTGGAGTGTAAAGTGTAAAGTGTGGAGTGTAAAGTGTGGCGTGTAAAGTGTAAAGTGTGGAGTGTAAAGTGTGGAGTGTGGAGTGTGGAGTGCAAAGTGTGGAGTGTAAAGTGTGGAGGGAGGAGTGTAAAGTGCGGAGTGTAGAGTGTGGGGTGTAAAGTGTAGAGTATGGAGTGTGAAGTCAAGAGTTTGGAGTGTGGAGTGTAAAGTATGGAGTGTGGAGTGTAAAGTGTGGAATGTGAACTGTGAAGTGTGGAGTTTAAAGTGCAAAGTGTAGAGTGTGGAGTCGGCTGTAGAGTTCGGAGTGTAAAGTGTAAAGTGTGGGGTGGAAAGTGTGAAGTCTAAAGTGTGGAGTCTGACGTGTGAAGTGTACAATGTAAAGTGCAGAGTGTGGGGTATATAAAGTGCGCAGTGAGAGTGTAAAATGTAAAGTGTGGAGTGTGGAGTGTAAAGTGTGGAGCGTGGAGTGTAAAGTGTGAAGTGTAAAGTGTGGAGTGTAGAGTGTAAAGTGAAGAGTGGAAGCGCACAGTGTGGAGTGTGAAGTGGAGAGTTTAAAGTCTAGGGTGTGGAGTGTAAGGTGTAAAGTGTGGAGTGTAGAGTGCGGAGTGTGAAGTGTAAAGTGTGGAGTGTGCAGTGTGACGTGCGGAGTGTAAAGTATGGGGTGCATAGTGTGAAGTGAAAAGTGGAAAATGGGGTGGAAAATGTGAAGTGGAGAGTGCGCAGTGCAAAGTGTAAAGCGAAAGGTGTAAAGCGTCGAGTGTAGAGTGTAAAGTGTCAAGTGTGGAGTGTTAAGTGTAGAGTGCAGAGTGTAGAGTGTAAAGTGCAGAGTGCGGAGTGTAAGGTGTAGAGTGTGGAGTGTAGAGTGCAGAGTGTAAAGTGTAAAGAATGGAATGTGGAGAGTGAAGTGTGGAGTGAAATGTGTGGAGTGCAAAGCATAGAGTAGTGTAGAGTAGCGTAGGGAAGTGCAGAGTGTAAAGTGTACAGTGCGAAGTGTAGAGTGTAAAGTGTAAAGTGTGGAGTGTAAAGTGTAAGCTATGGAGTATGGAGTGTGAAGTGTAGAGTTGAAAGTGTAGAGTGTATGTGAAGTGTGGAGTTTGGAGTGTAAAGTGTGGAGCGTGGAGTGTAAAGTGTGAAGTGTAAAGTGTGGAGTGTGGAGTGTGGAGTGGAAAGTGGAAAGTGTAGAGTGTAAAGTGTAGAGTGTAAAGTGTGGAGTGTGAAGTGTGGAGTGTAAAGTGTGGAACGTAGTGTGGAGTGTCAAGTGTGGAGTGTAAAGCGCGAAGTGTGGAGTGTAAAGTGTAGGGTGTGAAGTGTCAACTGTAAAGTGAAAAGTGGAGTGTAAAGTGTGGAGTGTAAAATGTAAAGTGTGGAGTGTGCAGTGTAGAGTGTGGAGTGGGGAGTGTAAAGTGTGGAGTGCGGAGTGTAAAGTGTAAAGTGTGGAGTGTAAAGTGTAAAGTGTAGAGTGTGGAGTGTGAAGCGTAGAGTGTGGAGTGTGGAGTGTAAAGTGCGTTCAATCCTGCGCCTGCCGCAAAAGAGCATCCCACACACGACAGATCTTCACCAAATGCGGCGCCTGCCATGCAAAAGGGGACTCTCAGGATGCCCCACGCCTGCCACGGAATTTGCACCTTGTTACCACTTCACGCCGCCCTGACAATACGATTCGTAAAAACACGCAACACGACACATCTGAAGTGCTGCGCCTGCCACGCAAAATGACGATGGACACAGCCAAAGTGCAGCGCCTGGCACGAAAACTGCAACTCATCTTCTGCAAACGATGCAAAAGTATTGCACCTGCCACAAAAAACGACTTTCAACGCTTTTGCAGACACGTGAGAATGTCAGGAAATGCCACACCTGCCACGCAAAACGAATCACAACCTGCTTTGACGCCATCGACAAGGAAAACTCTTGCAGCTTCCCCGACAGACACGGCGACGGCAAAAGAAAACCAGAGCATCAAGACGAGACATGTTGGAGCCTCAAAACGAGCATATCGTGCGAGATTTCCTCCAATTTTCAAACTTTCGCTTTAAAATTGTCGTTTTCCGACGAGTTTTCTCATGAACCTCAAATTTGATATACCTCAAAATTGATGTTTCGTGCGAGGCTTCCGTAAATTCTCATCACATCTCACAAAATGCCACGCCTGCCACGGAATTTGCACCTTGTCACCACTTCACGCAGCCCTGACATGGGGATTAGCCAAAGACACGCAACACAACGCGTCTGAAGTGTTGTGCCTGCCACGCAAAATGAGGATGGAGGTCTCCAAAGTGCTGCGCTTGCCATGGAAAACGCAACTCATCTTCTGCAAACGATGCAAAAGTATAGCGCCTGCAACACAAAACGGCTTTCGACCCGCTATGATATTATGAAACATATGTTGGAATGTGACAAAGTACCACGCCTGCCACGTGAAACGAAGCTACGCGACGTTTCAAACCGCGAACAAGAACCACTTTTGCAGGACTCGCCATAGGCACGGCCATAGTGACCCCATCGCGATCGCTCGCCAACGGTTGCCGACGGTTGCGAATGGTTGCAGTTGCAGAAGCGTGGTCGAGCAAACACAGACCCCCAAAGTAAAACGATAACCCTTCGCTACGCATTCGGGAATAATCCAAAGATGGAAACTGGAAACTGTGGTACTTAGACGTGTTGCATGATTGAAAAGTTCATATCATTCCATATCTCAAGATTTAGGCAAATACGGGTTAAAGATCCACAAGGCATTGATTCTTGTGTGCGTTTGGGAATGCAAATCGGCAATGGTTGCATCATTCACATGTTTCCATGTTTTCTTGTGCATGGGGAAATTTGGGCCAGCCCAGATCTTTGTTGATGGTCAAACGCCATGGATTTTGCCGGTTCAAACCCCTGTTATTTGGAAGCTAATGTCAAGATATACCATGGGGGAATCATGGGCATTCATCTCCCCAAAAAATGTTTACCACCCCAAACGCCAAGCTTCTTGATCATCATGGGATCAGAGATGCTGAGAGTCTTCAAGGGCCCGAAGTTGGAGACCACGGCAGGACCATTTTCCTTAAAAACCTCAGCCATGGCAGTTGCCACCAGGAGATAGGGCCAACGCTATTGTCATGACAAGATGTATATTGTATGTGAATCTTACTGTACCAAGTATTAGTATGAGTATTACTAAGTACTAAACAGTTTTAACTTAACAGTATGGTGCGTCTGGTCAGGGTTATTGATGGTTAATCCGTTCCCCCCAATCTTGATCATCCCACTTAATATAGCCAGTTATTCCTACCCCAAAAAGATCCTTTCTTTCAGCACAAGTTTGAAATAGTTTTCAGGCATGCCAAAAAAAAAACAATATGTGTGGCCCCTTGACACCTTCCCAATGGACCCTACGCCATTCAAAACAGTTTTTGCACACCAGAACAGTTTCACACTTGGCCCCGCCGACCCTGCTGGAGTGCTTAAAAAATGGAAAAATCATCCATGAGATCAAAAGAACCAGATTTTCATGGAACGCGATTGTATGTGAAACTTCAAAGGTTTCAGGTGGGGATTCCATCTTCCCCATATTCCAGAAATATGTGAGTGTCTCGGTTGAAGATGTGCTGCCTCAAGGTGGAGAGCAGCACTAAAGGGACCATCAGGCCTCCTGTGCAGAATTGTGGAAGTTCCGGTCCCGTGTCACAGCCAGACTGGGGGTGTTGGGATTGTAGATCTTTCTGGTCCATGCTGAAGGCGTGGCAAGGCGAGCAAGCCACACTGCTTCCTCTGTGCTTGCCATCGCAGTCATTTTGCTTATGGACTCCTCCGTCTCAAAGTTTGGCCATCCAAACCTTGCTTGGAGGTCGTCTTCTGCTTCACCGTGTGTGAGGGCAGGCCGAGAACATGTACGTAGTGTCTACCACTTCTTTCTCACACCATGCAACAGCAGTGTGTCATTTGGCGACGGATGTTTTCGCGCTTGTGGAGGGTGCTGGGTTGACCCAAGAGCCAATCAGAACTGAAAGAACAATTCCTTATAATATATGCTTTAGCAACCAGGTTCCTCACCAAAGTGACTCTGCGCGAGTCATAGGGAGGGAGAGAGCTGAAAGGGAAAGAATCTCCGCGTGTGCTATTCTGAAGTTTTGCCCATTGTGCATGTCTCCATGCATCCTTCTCGAATGTAGTGCCCGATCCTGTACTTTGACTCAAAAATCTTGGATTTCCCAAGCCAAAGCAAGCTGTGCATGGTGCCATTTCTCCTCTCGATTCTGAGACATCCAGCCTGTGCTGGTCAAAAACATGTGTGCAATAATAATCAATAATAGCTAGCAAACTGCTTGCCGGTATCCGCTGTTCAGCATTGCAAAAGAAAAATGTTTTGCAACTGACCACTATATCAAGAAACATATGAGCGCCGCGATACAAAAGTCTGTGCAAAATAGGTGGGCCATCTTTGAATGCCGAACTACTACTGGACACCGCGCTGTAAATAGAATCAGCCATATGGGCTTGGAAGGTGAATGGCCAACCCAGCCGTATTATGCTTTAGAAACAGCCATGATTCTGGCAGATTTCATTTTGATATTGCGCGTTGTTGGAAGAAATGGCATCCGTCCACATGTAGCTGTAGCTTCACTGATTCGCTGATGTTCTCTATCAAGAAGGCGTTCAGGTGATGGACCCACCGTGCATGAGCCTAACGCAAAAGCTAACTCAGTCACTGATTGGTGACGTGTTGGATGTGAAGAAGTGGAGGTAAAAGGAAATTGCTATGCGCTTCGGGCGCTTCGTCCTTGAAGGTGATTTGCGTTTTGCTAATAGCCTCACTCATTCCTGTCATTGTGCTAAAATGATCTAAAATGGTACCATGCTTGCAAAGTTTGGACCAAAAAATCAAGGTCATCAGTGGTCCAGCTTCTATCGTCCATATATACTGTTGGGGTACCAAGCCTGCCGCGGTCAAGCAATGTCTTCCCACAAAATTGTAGCCTGCTAACATTGTCTGTGGGTGCTCCTCCTTCTGTAGTGACCGACCATCGTGGGTCGAGCGCCCAGCTTGGTTCATAGTTTTCCTGTGTTTTTCAACGCGGGCTTTGACAAGTGTTTTCCCCATCGCAATGCTGTGAGGTACTTACTTTTGAATGTTTCTGGATTGCTGGCGATGAAGTATGCAACCGCATGCTGTTTAGCCACACGATAAACCCCCCACCCCCACATTCCAAGGTTTGAAAACCTTGCAGAACATCCTGCAATTTTTTTTTACGGGATCCCTCCAGTTTCTCATCTCCTTCAGTGGTATTTTCTTGGCTTTCTTGCGTGTCCATTTGTGTTTGGGCAACTTCTGTGTCCTCGGTTGTTTGTTCCTCAGTAGTGTTCTTCCGCCAGGTTCCAGTTTTTCGATCTATTGTGTCCAGAATTTCAGGAATTCTTGATGCTTTGGAAAAAGGTGAAATAATGTGAAAATGTGTTCCCCTGTGAACTCACCAATCACATTTCCTGTGCATGTACTTGGTGGTATGGCCCTGATGATGGTGCGAGGACCTTGGCTTCGGTCCAATTTGCTCCCATGAGAGTGCTGGTGATATCATCTTCTCTCCGACAGTTTGGAATGCCAAAAGGCTGCCAAGCGGTTGGTGCGTGTGGGTGGTGGCCGGGTACCGTTGGTGTACCTCAGGCATCCCAAGGCCCAAGCATGAACCCCCGCAGGCGGAGTGCTAAGGGAAGCTGTCTTTGGTTTGCCAAATTGGTGGTTCGGACGAAATAGTGCTGATCAGTGTCAATGCACTCTTTGCGTATCCACTGTATGGGTTGTTTACAGAAATTTCTGGCTGGTTTGCTTGGTTTTGCGAAACCACCAGGCCGCGGCCGCAGTTGTTTTGGACTTGAGTTGCGCCTTGCTGTGAGACTTTGGCGAAGTCTTCTGTGCCTTGAGTTGATGTTTTCTATCCATATGTGGAGTGGACCTCTGTAAGGTCCACAATTGCCGTTGTTGCTTCGCCAGGGTTTGCCAGGTGTTGCTTGCCACCTTTCGGGTGTAAGAAAGGCGTGTCGGATTGAAACTCGATGGTGCGTGCATCTGATAACTCTAAATTGTCGGTGTCTGGCATTGCTCTTTCTGATTCCGGCGTGTGAACCTGCGCCGTTGTGCCAAGTCATCATCATTGGACTTGGTAAAGTTCGCCACTATTCTTTGAAAACCAAGAATATGTGTGGTGAATGCGATGACACCTGTGGAGTGTGATGACGCCTGTGGAGTGCGCAGGTCCTTTCCGAGTGCAAAGAAGAATTTTTGAGTATGCGTGCCTAGAAGGGCCAATAGAGACGGCCAAAAATTCAATTCCAAATCTCAGCCCAAACCTCGACAAACACACCAGTGTTTTTTGTATTTTGTTTTCACACCATTCAAATTTTCACACGCCAAACCATTCCCTTCACATTGAGCCAAAATAGAGTAACATACCAAAACCCAGGTCTGGAGTATGATGACAATTTGGTATGCGAAGATTTTCTGAATATGGGAATGTTGCCTTTAGAATTATAGAATTATTGTGGATGGCATAGTCCACTTAGGGTGAATACTCCCTAAAATACTCCACTTAGATAGATAGGTATGGAATTACTTCCTCAAATGGTGTTGTCATAAATATAAATGGGAAAATCAGACGCTCAGCTGAGACAAGATGCCTCCATCTGCTTCTCGAAAAAGTTGCTGCCTGGAGTTTTTTCAAGCTGATGCAATTCCAGTCAGGATGGAAAATATGTTATACAATTATATACCTGGAAAGCCGTGCCAGTACCTGTTGTTTCATGTTACTTTGGCCTAGTAGCCCATATGTGTGGCACTTTGCAATTCTCACACCAAAAAAAACACTTCATCTTTTGCTCCAAAAATGACAGTGAAAGTGCCGTGCATATCCGTAAAATACGGTAAATACCCGTCGAAATCCTACTCCTAAAATGGTATCCAGTGACCAAAACAATGGGCACTAGGCTTTCCGGGTAGATATAATCTCATAGAACTTTATAGTAGTAGCTAAAATATGTTGAAACAACACCACAACAACAACAACAACAACAACAACAATAACCAACAATAGCAATAATAACAATAATATATAGTGTGTATATTATAAACATATTTTTAAACATGCTATTTAAACAATTTTAAACCGCAAACATCCGCGTTGGATATGTTGTGTGAGCCCAGATACCAAAAGATTGTGCCGTAGGAATGTCATCCAACACATCCTACTTTAATCATGGGGATCGGCGGCCGAAGCATTGAACACTCGACATGTCGATTGGTGCATCCAGGTCCCTACTGACCATGGTCCCACTTCCCGGCCTGTCACAGTGCTTGAGGACACCGGCACCCCATCCATTTCCACCTCTTGAAACAAATCCTCGTCCAAAGTTCTCTTGAAGGATCGCAACACGTCGTTGGCACCTCTGTTGGTACTAACCGGTCCTCAAAAAGAACACATACGAAACTATTTTGATTGCTGTGTATATGTGATTTATATTATATATATATATACACTGTACATTTATAAACTGTAAAATATTCATTTTACATATATATATAATTATATATATTATTATTATGATGGTGATGATTATTATTATTCCTATTATTATTACTATTATTATTCTTATGATTATTTATTTTTATTATTATTCTTCTTCTTATTATTTTTTGATTATTGTTATTATATATATATAAATCAGTGTGCATATACAGTAACCATCGCAACAATTGATCAGAGCACCCCACGCTTGCTTGCACCAGCTCCAATCCGGTATCTGGCAGTCTCAATATTGTGCTTCACATTCTCCTTTCGTTCCCCCTACCAAAACAATGTCCTCAGAAGCGAAGATACGGGTTTGATTGGTTTTGCCTGAAAATACGGTGTCTCAATATGTCTCAATATTTGATGGTTTAGCACCATTCTCCCCCATGGAAATAGGCATTTAAGGGTTCTATTGTTCGTTTGCAAACAGCCCTCTGGAAGAAGATTGGGATAATCAATGATCAATGACAATCACCTGGTTGGTTATGTATATATGTTATTCTATGCCAATATCTCATAATATTACTGATAGAATCGATATACTTCCATCATATCCCCAGCGAATTTTAGGATAACCCCGCAGCGTTTTAGCTCGGCCCTCGGCACCGATGTTGCTGTCATCTTCACCCACCGGCACGGCTCGATCCCAAAGCCCATCCCACAAGGTCTTCAGCGACGGTGCCGGCGGCGCCCCCTTTGGCGCGGTGAAACTCCAGGGGTGGCAGCACCAAAGACATGCAAGCAAGAAGCAAACGCCACGGCAACGGTGGGGCATGGTGGTCAAAAAAGTGCCTTTGATTAAATAAGTTGTTGTTTAATCATCATGCATTGATTTACAGTATGGCATGTTACAGCTAAGAATGGGTGAAACGGTGAAACTGTCGTGTTCTTTTCAATGATCCACAAAATTCGGAGATGTTGAAGCACATATAATGCTCCTTCTTTTTGAGGATTGGATCACCAAAGATGGCGCGATGGTTTGGGTGCCAAAAGTCTTCTCAATCCAGAAAATAAACGAGCTCACTGCTTCCAGATCTGGTATGGTGCGGTCTTACTAGCCCATCTGGATACCCTGCGCCCAAACACGGGCTCTATTTCAATCTATTTCAGCATTTTCAGTTGGATTCGAAAGATTCCCTGGCTTCATACCATTTCATGTCTATAAATTAAATTATACCATCCATTTTCTCCTGGGGCTTTGTCTTCATGTCCAGCTACACTGAGCCAGTGCCGCATGGCAGCATGGTGACGATCATTAAGCTTAGCAGCAGAAAAAAAAAGCGGGGCAGCAATTTGGCTTCAAATGCAGCCAGATGGCCAGATTTGTCTCGCCACTCCAAACTGTCATGTTCTGTTTTACAGGAGCTGATTAGTTGATTTTGCAGTTTTGCAGCGTTGTCCCCTGTCCGCGATGAGAAACAAATTGCCCCCATGAATGGCTGCATTACATACCATACAGTGCATATGAGGTCGACATAATGTCCCTCAAATCTGAATTTTAGCCTGATTATGATCAACATCTAAAATGGTGTAGTGACATAATTTGGTCAGTTTACCATTTGGTAATCAACCATGGCCATGCACATTCCTTCATTTGTGGGTATTTTTTCCTATGAAACCTCCATTGTCAATGGGGAACTCCCATTGACATGCAAATTTAAAACCTTCTTCCGTCTTCCAGTCAACCCGCAGCAGGGTGTGATGCAAGCTCTTTTCATCCCATTCCCCCTGATATTACAGTAAATTATTAAACACCACCCAGAAACCATGGTGGATGTAACGGGTTCACAATGATCTACAATGATCTACACATATTTGGGACCATACAATGGGGGTGTTTTTATTCCGGAGATCAAATTGCAAGAACATTTCTGGGGTTGAAAGCTACCAGCCATTGACTCACTGTCTGAAAATAAGAGTGTCGTTTGGAGCACAAACTCGCCACTTTTGATAGTCTTGGTGCGTCCACGTTCAACCTCCAAAAAACCCACAGTAACTTACCCCCTGAAAATCCACAGGAATTTTTTGGAACTGCCATGAACTGCCTCAATTTTCAATGTCGAGTCATGTCGAGTCACCGTTCTTTGGCTGCGCCCAATGATTTGGATCTCGCTTTCGGGCCTGGCGCAACGGATGGTGCCAGACCTAAACAGTTTACCCATCTGCGCTTATCTTTACCCCAAAAATGAGAAAATGTATGAGAAAATGAATTAATTCAGCCTTTTTCGAACATATTCAAACCAGATCAACTGTTAAACATTCTCTGACTATTTTACCATTTTTACCACTTATTTCTGGTAACCTCTTTGACATTCTGCATGTGCTTGTCATTTCCCGTCTCCTTCAGCACGCGCGGGGGCAGGAACAGCCTGAGACAGGATCAATCCATCGCCGCATTGGTGACTTGGCCATGGAAAAACCAGGGGGTTCACTGGTATCCCTGTTGCCTTCATGGTGACGGACGTCGGAGCAATTTATGCAGCAAATAATAGCTATCAATAGCAAATACTCATGAGACTTATGATGAGGTTCATGTCCGTTTGTCATCGTTTGTCGCTTGCTCACCCCAACCATATCAACCACCCGGGACAAGCTAAGATTGTCATAGCATATCATAGCATTAAGTCCCTTACCGACCTTCGCTGGTTGCTGGTTGGGATGTGTTTGCAATGTAAAGGATATACAGTAATTACATAGTAAAGGATATACGGTCGATAAAACGACATCATATCTGCGTACTATTGCAGCAACAATCTTGCCATCATCATCCCAATTAGGATGGAACATACACATAAGATCACATGAGTGTTTAAAAACAACCTGTTCAGACTACTGCAGCCGATGCATGTTTTTCGCTCTTCTAAGTTTGAGATCAAACCCCACAACCATTCAGTCATACACTGAGACGTAGATGAAAGCCCAAATTCTCTCCCAAACTGACCGCCTCCGGTCAGCCTGGAATCCTCATAAACCATTAGCTGCACAGCCCTTTTCAGACATTCTTCGTCCGCCAAGCTCCAATGCTTCAAGCATTGGCGCCGTTGACCAAGGATAAAATACATGGGTCAAACATGATCAAAATGGGCAGTCCCAAGAACCCAAGAAAAATGGCAACAAGGCTCCGTGGCCTCGCAGTTCGACCATGTTTGACCCACCCTTTTTATGATTGCAGTGCATCAACAGCGCTGTTAAGCTGCTATAGGCACCGCATGATCAAGAATTCTGAGAACGAAATATGGCTCAACGACATTGCGGGCCGGGCCAATGCAAAAAAACATCAAATGGCTTTGGTCCGGTCCAAGGTTGTCCCGCCGCCATTGCTTATGTTGCTTCGTCGATGCTCACCACCAAGCGAAGCCGGGTCAGGTGGACGCACGAGCTTGCCATGGGAGCTGCGGGGTGGGACCAGCAGGGAAGCATCACTGCTGGACCTGGGGCACAGCACAAACTTGGCGAGTTTTTTTTGATCATTTTAGAACCGTTTTTTTTGAATTTAAGGGTTGCTTTATTTGAATTCCCAACGGGACTGGGAGTCCCAGGAGTCCCAACGCGTTTCAGCATGTCAGAACTGAAATGCAAAATTGGTTTTGCTGGGATGGGTCCGGAGTGTTGTCTCATACCCATTTACACCTCCTTGCATCCTAATTAACCATGTTGTCCCCATGTCCACTTAATAAAACAGTATTTCCGACATGTGTTGATACTTCACAACATCTTCAATGAGTTTCTACTTGACAGCCTGTCTGCCAGTTCGTCAAATTTGCGTTTCTAGTTGAATAGTTTCAGGTGGGAAGCCCCATAGATCATCGTATCATCATTCGTATCACCTTAGGCTAAAGCCTCCCCAATGATATCAGGTTCAGCTAGCACGCTGAGGACGAGCATGTGGCCCAGCGGAGTAAGTGGGCGACAGGGGGCGTTAGCCTCTATATAATGAGTTCACCTTTACAAATCCAACGTTTTTTGCTTCAATCATTTTCTTGTGTGCTTCAAAACTAGGCTCTGTTAGGTTTGTTTCATTGTCAAAAAAACTAAACACACACTTCAATAGCATTTCATCCTGTGTCCATCTGGTTGGCCATACTCACATTTATTTTTGGAATTAAATTATAACTCACTCATGGGTATCAACAAATCTTTATCTTTGGATCTGTTTGACAAAATACCAAATCCTACCCATCTCCCCCAAGGCCTTGTATCGCTAGAAGGGGTCAAGCATGGTCAAGAGATTGTGATTAGGGCCTTAATTCCCTTTTTTGCACGGAAACTGCTATTAATGATTCCATACATCACACATTTACAAAAAAATGCTATGTATCCTCTCTCTCCATCGCCTTCTCGAAGAGTTCAGCTAAGCAAAGGCAAGTGAAAACAGAAAACATGGTATTGAATCTGTTCCGTTTGGTATTAAATATATCAGGATTAGGAGGGAAGGGATCCCCCTGGTTGCCACCATGGCACTCCTTCGGTTGTTCGACGTCAAGTTCACTGGAGCTCGGCTCGTACGCGACGTCCGTGAGGGCCGGGCGCGCTACATTCGCTATCCCCAGCACCTCACCTGAGAAGACAAGGGGTACACCACCGAAATTTCAAATGGAAACCACAATCTGGTGCCAGATCATTAGCTGAGTTCCTTTACAACATAGTAACTATAAGTATAAGACTATAGGCTAATCAGGGCTTGTGGCAAAAAGATCTAACAATATCTACAATTAGTTGTCGGGGGGTTATAATCCAACTTACCACTGGGTGTTGGTTTCAACTTTCAACCGTGAAAACATATGCTTGTCATGTGGGATCATGATTCCATTTCCTTGAAAAGAAAAGGTATTTGAAACCACAAACCAGTACTTAGATGGACCATTGAGTTAGTTGACTAGCTAGCCAATGGATTGCAATTGGGATAGAACGGTTTATCGAAGGAAGTTTAGAAGTCAAACTTCCGACAATATGGACAGATGAAAAGCAGAGTAGGGGAGAGGCAGAGAGAAGAGGAAGATTAGAAGAGAGAAGATGAGAAGAGAAAGAGTCAGA
>Ga0126342_10002184_pt1 | contig 29869 bp, 22 predicted proteins | sample Cyp1metagenome_FD_92528 | JGI IMG/M metagenome (GOLD analysis project Ga0126342, IMG submission 92528) | Coral microbial communities from Lord Howe Island, Old Settlement Bay, Australia - Cyphastrea 1 metagenome | ecosystem: Host-associated > Invertebrates > Cnidaria > Coral ...
CTTCACAGCCACTTCACAGCCACTTCACAGCCACTTCACAGCCACTTCACAGCCACTTCACAGCCACTTCACAGCCACTTCACAGCCACTTCACTTTTTAGCAGGACCACAGAAGCCGTGACCGTCGTGACCGGAACTCAATCAAAGCATTTTGCAAAGGGACAGTGGCAGATCAGGCTTTGTTGAGCAGTTCAAGTTGAAGATGTTGCATCAGAAATTGTTTGGAAACGGTGGCCAACTTCTTAGGCTTTCATTCTATGCTTGAGAGACAGAGGCTGCACTTGGGAGACCTGTGCCATGGGACACATGAATTGTATGGTAGAACATGGCCTGGAGACGCCCACGACATAGTGAACACACCTGGCAGCCATATTCTTTGCTGCAGTGGGTACTGGTCCAGAATGGTCCAGATATATATATATATCCGAGAATGTCAGTTCAAGAATTCAATGGTCATTCGGTTATTTTCTCATGCTTTCTCCAAGGAAATGGTAGAAAAACCTGCGTGGCATACAGCTTTATTTGTTTGTTTTCCATCAATCTCTGGAAATGTCCATGGCAGGTTTTTTTCCGTTCAATTTGTGCATATCTGCCCGCTGCCCGCTGTATAGAGAATCCATATGGCTGTATTGTCAAATATCAGTGTAAGCAACATCTGCTTATCCACAAACACCCATGGGGCATACATGTTCCCGGTTCCCGGTTCGGTGGCCCCCAAAATTTCCTCCCCCCAGCATGATGACCCAACGTTGAATGGTAAAACGCTCAATTTTTTGGGCGCATTGGTACAACATTTTGAGCCAGACCCCCATTCCAACTTCTTTGTACACGTTTTTGGGGTTTCTGTATTATTTCTCGATTGTTTCTTGCTGTGAAAACTGGCGCGTGATCATGCGTGATCCATTTCCCACAGTCGATTCGTTTGCTCCTTTTTGCTTGTCCACTTCAACTTGCTGCCACTTCACAGCAATGCAAAATTGCCAGAGGTGGATTCCTGATGTTTGGGAAGAAACGCTCTGACAAAGTGGCCAGAATCCAAGCCACTTGTCACCGGACACCTTTGCACACAGAGAGCGTTGCGGTGACAACTAAGTCAGCTGTTCTGGCGAGGTGGACATCAGTTCTAGTTACATAAATCATGTTAAAACTAAGGTACCGCTAGAAGTAAGTCCACAGGGCAAATATAGCATCAAGGCAATGGCTGCTGAAAACCTCTATGCCAGCTGTTTGGATGCAGCAAATTCGCAACTTGGGCAGGTCGAGGGCATGAAGGTCAATGGAAAAACAGTGGAAACAAGGCTGTAAGCGTTGTTCCAAGAGCACATTCACATAGATTCAGACAATTTTAAGCAGATTCTTTTCAAAGAAACTCATGTTGGAAGCTGGACAGAAGGCTGGGAAAAGCTCAATTGGATTCAGCGTCCACGCTGACATATTTGCCGGCGCTAGTCAGCACCCGAGTCCATTGCAAAGCACCCTGCCTGTTGAGAAGACTCGCAACAGAACCGCCGTGAAGAAGGATGTAAAGGATTACAGTAGACTGACAAGGCCGAAAAGTTGGTGCGGAAAGCCATTGAGGAGAATACCATGTCAGCTTAAGGCTTCGGACAAGAAAGATCACGAGTCGTGAGTGATCAAGTTCCAAAACTATTGTCCTTGGAGTCGTTGTAGTCCTTTGTCCCAGGAGCATTGCAAAAAGAATCGCTGTGGACAGCCACCGAGCTCAAGTGGTGACGAGGCCTATAAAATGCCACGAAACCTCATTTGACTCACGTGCCTATGCTGTCCTTAGCGTCATTCCTGATGGTCTTGATTCAGAGGCAAGCAGAAGTTGCTGGCGTGGGCAAGGCCGTACGCCTCCAGCCGCTAACTCTTTTGTGCGCAAGACTTTGGCATCTTTAGTTGTATCACACCCTCAAATTAAACACATATTAAACGAGAAATTTACATGAGAAGACAAGTTAAAAATTGTCAAAGACAACTTAGAACATCAGAGCCTGCAGGTCTTCAGAAATTTCCAGTGCTGGCTTGGCAATTGCAAGGAGTGGAGGCACGCAGCGCAAATACTCAAGAGAAAGAGGCAGTTTGTGATGTTTTTTTTTTTTAATTTAACATATTTATAGTTAACATTATTTTACATTTTACAACTTGGGACTTACTTATAACATCTTATAACATTAACTGTTTATCTGATTTATCTGCCTGTAAGAGCCTGTTCAATCTTAAACAAATTTGGATCAATGAGAGTTTGCATCCCAGGTCCAGTGGATGCCAAGCCAATATCTTCTTCGTCAAGATGGCTTTAGGCATTCGGAGTGAAGCCGTATGAAGCCGTATGAAGCCGTGAAGCTTTCCCGAAGCTTCCCCGAAACCCAGCATGGCTCAGAGATGGGTGTAGAGCAGCACACTGACCTCACCGTCCCTGACGGCTGCGGAAGCTCTGATGGTTTTTCCATTTTTTCCATTTTTCTCCGTTTTTCACTGGGTAAAGGCTTTGCTACACCTTTAGACCAACTGAAGTCTGGGCCTCATATCCATAAGCACTGACCAGTGGTAGATAGTGGTAGACAGATTGGACCATGAAGAAGGCACATCAGAAGGAGCCTCTTCGAGCTCAGGTTCTGCCAGACGGGTCGCATGTTGTTCTGGGAGCTTCCTGGATGATCAATCAGGTGCTTCCTTTATTTTGTCTGATTTGTTGATATGTTTTGTAATGGGACTGGTTCTGAATCCTTGAGAGCTGAGATCTGGTGACTGATGCCACCATGCGTTTAAGACATAAAACAGGCGGTATCTGTCCACGCAAGTGGCCGACATCAGAACTGCCAGGAACTTCTCTTCGACATAGATGGCAAGCGTCTTGGCTTGACAAACTCCAGCTGCAAGATCCCACCAGCCCTACCACATCCACAGTTCGAAACCCAGACCGGGAAACAAGATGAAACAAGATGAAACAAGATGAAACAAGTCAAGGAAGTCATAGGAAGTCATAAGAAGTCAGAGCAACTCTGCGCATCTCTGCAATTCTCTGCATCTCTGCACACTTCTCCGGATTCCTCTTGCAATCTCTTGCTGGATTCGTTTTGACCTTCCGCTTAGAACTTAGGAAGAAGAACCTGCGAGGCAGTCATGTAGAACTTGAAGGACAGAGAGGGCAACACCGGGGGGAAGCGAATCGAATGAGAACAAACCCTTGGAGCCGTTCACTGGAGCCATACATTTGTCTGTCGATTCATCGGATGCGTGCAGATTTCGATGCAAAACTGGATATATCGATGATAGATAGAATGACACGCCAGCACATCTATGCAGATATCAGGGCCACACAGGATTGAGAAGATTGCATCTTGGCAGATCCAAATCTACGGGGACCATTTGTTACTCCTGGCGCAGGAAAACCAGACCGTCGTGTTGCTACCTTACCAAATTCATCTTCTACCTTGGTGCAAATTAGCGGTGCCGTCATGTCTTCGGGGAGTGTTGTCTCTCGAGATCAGAGTTCGTTTTCACTTGAATTGCAGGACAGCCAATGACGGGTGAAGCTCTCGAGTCCATCCTTCAGATGTTGTTTTTCCAAAAATGCTTTGAACATCTTTGAGCATGTAATTGCAGAATTATGCAAGTCAGACAGACAATCGATGTAGTCATATAGTCATGATCTGGGTTCAGCAACTGAATGATGAAAAGGTTGTTGCCAGTACGCAGTCTCCAGAATTCAGGCTGACTGATGTGCTTGTTGCGTTGCAAGTTTCAACATGCTTCGACATGCTGTCGCAAGAATCTAGACGATGCACAAATCTGGACTCAGCGAGGTAGAGCCTTTCCTGCAGCCGCGGAACTTTCAGAGGTAACATCAGCAGGACATGCTCCGTTTTGTTTCGTGCAATCAACACAAACTGAGGTCTTCCTGCAACCAGAGACTGAGATCTGGGTGCTCAGAACTACTGCAGGACAATTGCACCAAAACATCAAAAAGAATGTTGCGTGAACCCGAATGCTGCAGAAGTTTTGGAAGTCTACTGTTTTGAAGTGTCTGCAACTTTTCAAGATCAGGACTTATTCTGGCCAGTGCCTGCGCTGGGCTGTTTTGCTTGCGCAGGTCGACTCGAACCTTTTTGTTCAATTTGCTGTGGAGGGCGATTTGGTCTTTCTTTAGATTTGATTGGGTATTGACAATTTCGGAAATATTTGGAGATATTTGGAGTATTTGATCACAAGGCGCTTGTGGTCCAGATGCTTAAAAGGCAGGGACTGCTTGTGCGGTGAATTGCTTAAAGGTGATTTGTGAGATGCAAGATGTGTAAAGCATGTGCTTTGAGAGTTTATGCAGGGCTCGATGGCATCACTTTGTCCTCTTTCCTTCCAGGCTGCTTCCGAACTTGCTGATTTGACCCGCAGATGGCAAAGAGGGAGGCATTCTGATGAAGAAAATTGAAAAGCAACGAGAGATGTAACCTCCCCAAAATGGTCGAAAAAGATCCGTGGAAAAGGCCAAAGCAATGCAACACCATGCCATTGCTGCAATATACATGTTCACGCAATCCTGCTCAGATGCGTTGCGCGCGAAGAGACGGACTGCACCCTGGCCTCATTCCATCTTTGAGATTTACACACGTAGATTTACAACATTCTACAAATCCTTACTGAAACTCAAGGTTTTGTTCGACAATCTTGGACATTTGAATGTTCTTTGAGGATTTTTTAGGTGGGTTGGAGCAAAGTTGACTCTTACTTTGTATAATTGGGTTTGATTTGATTATTCGACTGCACAGACTATACTTAAGAACTTGAGTAGTGGACATGAGGTGCTCCTTTCAAAAATCCGGCAAGGTTCAGGTGTTGGTGTGAGTGTGTGCCAATTGTTTTGTTTGGTATGTGCTGTTTCTTGCATTTTCTGAACACCGAATTTATGAATAGCTCTTACTGTATCAGCTGACTAGCTGCCTTTTGGCAGCACCAGCAGAGGCTCCTACCGAGATCTAGAAACAATTTGATGTAGATATGTAACACTCATTAACACGCATTACACGCAGCAAGACACCGCCTTCGATGTGGGAAGCAAGAATGAAGCAACATGACTTTGCCTGCTGCCGAATGAAGTGGCTGACATTGGCTGACAATCCAAGGAATCAAAGACGAGGAAATACCAATCCCAAAGACTTGCGGTGACGGAAGCAAATGTAACTTGGCAGATTTGCTTGTCCAAGTCTCTCTCTCTCTCTCTCTTTCTATCCCTATCCCTATGTCGTTTTCAAAACTCAAAACGCCAAGCAACAACATGTTTCTTCCGAGAAGCGAGATTTTTCTAGAATGTTTTTTGTTTGTTTTTTTCATGTGTTTTTTGTGTCTTTCTGCAAACATTGTTTTTTGGTGCCGGAAATAGCAAAATAGACATTGCAAAACCTTTCCAGCCCATTTTTTATTGTTGTGAGTTCCGTCCAGCACAAAATACATGTGATATTTTCGCACGGCACAAGTTCCTGCTTCGCTTCAATCCTTTTATCGTATCGTTTGATTATGTTTCATTGCCCTGATTGTAGAGAACACTTCAACGTCCAAACTGCAGAGAACGAGATGAGGTGGCAAAGTCTGACTAAAGTGTGTCCAAGATGTCCAAGTGCGCTTGCAGAGCTTGAAGATTGCACACCTTGTCACGGCCTGGAGCCTTGGTGGATGCTGAACTTGATCCGAGGTTTGGAGCTACGAACATGACGAACATGTATTCTGTTTAGGCCAGTTCATGCCTGTTCAGGTTTGTTTGATCAGTTGAATCCTTCCTTTTTGTATCCTTTTGTTTCCATTTCAGAACTTATTTTCAGGTTTTTTCAGTCACGCGTGCTCAAGCTGGAGCTTTGGTAATCTTTGGTATGTTGGCAGGACAACAGTGGTCCGTGGTCATAGAACTCCATAGATAGAGGGCTGACTTGAGTCTTTGGACCACAGGTTCGCGCTTGGAAAGTTCAAGAACTTGCTGCCATGTGCTCGCACAGAGTCTGATCCCTCGGTGAATCGAGTAGCGCCGCAACACCTCTAGATGTTGTCTTAGATTCTGATGATTTAGATATATTATGATATATTTATATAGAATTATTTAGATGCATTGTGGCAAAAAAGAGCCAGCTCTCGGGCACAAGCGTGACAGTTGGACGTCAAAGTGCGTGCCGCTTGACTCGGAACAAGCAAGTACTAGCCACAACTGATTGCCAAGAGAGCTGCGAAATGAGCAACGATTCTTCCAACATCTAATGCAAAGAGCCAAAACCGACAAAATCCATTTTTTTCACTGGAAGAGATCAGAAATGGTTGTGCCAAGATGCCAAAACGCTAGGCTAGGTGCCTTCTGGTGAAGTGAGTCCTTTCCAGAAGCACCAAGTCATCAAGAGGAGCAAAGACTATTTGCTGTCTGCGCTTGGATCGTGGTGCTTGCCGTTTGGTTCAAAAGACCGGCATTTATGATGCCGCCCTACTCGATATCGTAAATAGAGACGTCCTTGTACAGCAACGTGGCTGCAAAGAGTGGTCTAAACAGTCTAAACTCGCCGAACGCGGCCCGACTGAAGAATCAACTTAAGCCTTATAAGTTGGCCTTAAGCCTTGCACTTTGTTTCAACGTCAAGAGCTGTCGGAGTGATGCGAGAAATCATCATAAGTCAGCAGGTTTCACCCCTGGTGTTGCAGACGCTTTGTGTCTTGTTTGTGTTGGTCATTGACCCCGCCCTGGTCGCTTTCAGAGGTCTCTGCTGCGTCAACAATGGTATTCCCGGCTGTTGGCGCTTCCCCTCAAGATGCTCCGCCGCCTGCTGTTGTCAAAGAGATTCTTGTCCGCAGAATTTCAGCAGGGTTTGGCGCGCCCTATTTTTGGCATACAAGATTTATGCATATATGATAAGATATTATATATGCAATAAGATTTGCCATAATACGGTTGTTCCAAGAGGAAGGAAGAAAGCTGGGGTTACAACCTCGAGGTATGTCCAGGTAGGAGTGTTCTGAACGGACTGTAGCAGACACTGGCAAGCACACCAGATACCTATGTTTTTTTTGGATGACGGCCAACCAGCTAAGGTTTCATTCGTATTTTTGGTGGATGATTTTCGTCATGCTCCTCTCAATGGCTGTTTTGCAAGTAATGACCGGGGATGGCTTTGGCATGTTCTTCACAATTATCCTGTCGATTATCGTGTACTACATGGTGGCGGATGGGTGTGCGAACATGTCGCTGTACTGTCTCTTGGTCTTTGGACTTATTTCCGGCTTCGAAGCTCTTTTCGGTCTACTGACACTTTTCAGTGCGCTTGGCTTAGATTTTCTGTGGCTGAGCTTCAACATGCTATTGAGACTCGCAATGATCTGAACACATGTCAGCAGATTGAGACAAAGCAGCAGCGCATTTTTGCAAATGGAGTATTGCTATATAAATATTGCTCTAAAATATTGCTCTATATTGCTAAGGTCCTAGGCGGAAGAAGTTCAACATCAACGCTTGTCAAGAGCAGAGACAAAGAAAACATCGTATATGAGACACAAGTGTCTGTACATCCATTCTTTGATAGCAGACAAGGGAGATTTGCCTGCAAGAGTGCAATGGTTTTTCTATGATTTTCTTTCCAATGCAGAAGCATTGTTGTGTATGAATTGCATGAATCTGTACAATTGCATGCTGCTAATGCTAGTGCCCTTGAGGACAAAATACAACATTCAGAAACCCGGCTGCAATTCTGCTGCTGAAACACCTGTCCTTGTAGTTTCTGGTTGAAAATGCATGAGAATGCAATGTCGGTTGAGAAGCACCGAACGGGACATGGGCATAGAGATGAGATATGATGCGTTGGTATTTTTATGACGTTTATGACGAGTATTGACGGGTCAGATCGTGCGAAGGTCAGGGCTGCTGGTAGCCTTGCCCATAGTCATGCTGCTGAGCGCAGTAATGTCTTGGTGGTCATTCAAAGCCTATCCCAGCAACCTATTTGGAGATGGGGATGAGGACACCATGGAACTATTGGAACGCGAAGATACAGTTTTCATCAGTTTTCCATTCAGCATTGATAATTTGCCTGGTGTGCAATTCTCCATCGACGTCTTTTCCATGTTTTGCTCAACGTGGCTCTTCCCCCTACTGCAGCTATTTTAATTCCAATAAGCTCGGACGTGCAGCAGATGCAGCAAGTATGCACAACATATCCCATAGTCAATCTGTTTTCACGAAAGTTAGACAGAGTGAATGCAGCCCACAATCACTAAATGAGCTGTCGAAAGATGTTGAAACGGAACTGTCAGTTTGAAAAGGTTTGAAATGCTTGAGAAGAAACATAGCACACATTTGAAATATTCAGTATGATCCAGCTACTTCATGCTACTTCTAGTTTGGATGAGTTAGGAACAGTACTAGCACGGCATTCGCCATGCCAGCTTCCAGGCCGTTGAACCCCAGCATTCTACATGACTTGTATGATCTTTGTCAGTAGATTTGCCGCAGTCTTTCAAATATACAACGTTCACTCTCACAACAGCCATCACCCTGCACTTCCTGCATGCATGACCTTGAGACCACATGCCAACACGTTGCTTGTGAAAGCTTGATTGTCACTGTTGTGAATGTGAAGTTTGCCGAAGGCATTTGCAAGAATTGGTTGCAGATGCCGCAAGGGCCGTTGGTCGGTCCGTTGACGATGTGCGACCATTCTTGAAGCTGTTGGAGGAGCCTCTACACAATCAGCCAAGGCTGCCACCACAACCAACGGGTTTAAAAGGGTAAAGCACAAGCAAGTTTATTGGAGTTGAATCTGTCGACTCAGCATAAGAACGCCAATAACGCCAGATGTTTGGGTTCGTCCTTTCATGTATTTTCATGTCCTTTCAATCTTTTCACCTCTTGTGATTTTGCATGATTTGACCAATTTTGACCATATTTGACCATTTCCCTGTGCTTCCACCACAGTATCCACAGTCCGCCAGTGCAGGAGAATTGGTTTGACACCGTTGAGAGCATCAGGAGCGGATCACCAGATCTCAAACTTTGCATAAATTGCATGTTTGGAGTCAATTTGCATCAAATTACTAGGTTTCCAAAAGTTGAGTTTCTTATAGTTTCTTAAGTTCTTTCAGGACGCTTGGCGCAAAAGAACTACAAGATCTTGGAATCCCATTGAGATTTGCCCGCGAGCTTGTTTCATTGGCGGGCAGAAGTGGCGGAAGTGTGCCACCTCCGCCAGCAGCCCCGGCAGCGGTTCTGGTTCCAGCGCCCGCTGCAGGCGTTGGCTCTGGCCGTTCGCCTTTGGCTCCTCCAGCTCCAGCTCGAACAGTTTCTCGAATTGGTGTGGCTTGAGAATCCGTGGAACATTCCGGAACCAACATGGATAATATGGATATGTAATATCATGAGATATCATGAGATATCATGAGATATCATGAGACTTACAACATCTTATAACTTATAACATCTTTTAAGCTTGTAAAATCTGACAACATTCTGTTATATTTTGTACTTGTAACATCTTGTAACTAATGCTGTCACGGAGACAGCAACATGATTCTCAGCACAGTGACCTCGCCCTTGGTGTCTCGAATATCACGTAAGTGATGCGGGGATTTTTGATTTTGCGTAAGCTCTAATGGACTCATGATGTAAGGATCACATTCGGCACACACTCCACCTAGATCCATTGTTTTTGCATGCTTTTGCTAGTTGCAGGGTGTCTTATACTGTAGCAGAAGAAGCTGGAAGGCTGCAGGAGCCTCTCTTTTTTTCTCTCTCTCTCTCTCTCGATAATTATATTATATACAATATATATATATATTATACTGTGTAGTAGCATCTTGGAAGTTTCAAATCAAGATCCTATTCGCGCAACTAGCCCGTCTCGCCACATGGAGTACGCTACAGCAAAGAATCAATGCCATTCACTTGAAGATCACTAAATTGCACGAAACTGTTTCCCAATAATGAAGGGATTGATGGGTTTGGTTGTGGGATTGAAGGTTTGCAGCTTGCTTGGTAGCAGCATTTTTTGTCGCAAGCCAGCAAGCGAGAGGTTCTCAACAGAGCAATCTTTCCACATGACCAGCCAGTATGGGAAAGTCTCAACGTTCCCTGTTGGGGCTGCATGCTTTTGAGTAATTAGCTCACCAAGAGGAGGGTACTCCACACTGTTTCGAGCATTGCGCGTGTCAGCTGAACCAGAATTCTTGGATCAGTGGCATGAAGCGGATGACAGATCAAGTCTGAACAGCAGGGCGGAACATGATTGATTTGTAGCATGATCTAGTTGAACAATACAGCGCAGGAAACTCTCTTGTTTGACCCTTTTCTCGCACCTCCTTCTTCTCCCTGAGGACTCCTTATCCGCATAGTTGCAGACCATGCCACACAATTGGTCAAACTAACTAGGAACGGTTTTGAATTCTCTCGGATAATAGCGTTTCTTCGCTGGTAAAACACGATTGTCAGGCTATTGTCAGGCTCTTGCCCCTATGGACTCAACAAATTGGCATAAAGAGCTCTTATTTCTCCTCAAACTTACGATCCACGCGAGTTTCACCGCGAGTTTTTTCATTGCCCAAGGGTGCCTTTTTTTTTTCCCTCGTGTCAGCTCTTTCTCAGTTGTTATTTCTTCTTTCTTGGATGAGCGCGAGTACATTATGATGAAATTTTTGATCGCGTGAGATGTTTTGGAGTGAACGATTGAGCGATTGATCGATTGAGTGAGTTGAGAGACTTTGCAGTGGGTTGTTCGATTGTCTGATTAAGCTGATGATAGTAGGGTTCGCTACTCGGTGCACTTTGCGTGTTTGCAACATGTCGAGACAGAACGGACCGTTGCTACTTTCAATATCTTTCAATCAAGTGAAATCATGTTATCTTTGCCTGTTGAGCCCGTTGCTGCCCGCCAAAACAGGTTCCACCAAGACATGGCACTGCAGCCAGTGTTCCACCTCCACAGCGAGGGCAACCAGTTCCTCTACCAAAACAGCAGCCAAGGCAGCCCAGCAAAGGCAAAGGTGAAGGAACTGGCAAAGGAGAGAAGAGCCACAAGGGAGCGAAGGGAGACTGGAGTGATTGGAGTGATTGGAGTGATTGGAGAAAGGACAAAAATGACTGGGAGAGGCCGGAGAGGCCGGAGAGGCCAGAGAGGCCGGAGAGGCCGGAGAGGACAGAAAAGGGCAAAAACAGTGGACACAGTGGAAAAGGAAAGCGCCCTGAGACCAAAGCTGGCAGAGGCAGTTCCGAGTGGGATGTGTGGCATGCGCAATCTGCGCAATCTGCATCTCCGAAAGGGAAGGGCAAAGGCCACGAAGAAGACTGGCAGCATGGGCATGGGAAAGGAAAGCGAGAACAGCGAGGATCTGTTTCATGCTACCAATGTGGCGGGGAGCACTACCAGCGTGACTGCCCCGAAAATGCAAAGGGTCAAGGCAAGCACCATGGGCATGCTCCATCCCTACACACGCACAAGATCTTCTTGGATATTGAAGATCCGGATCCCACCTTCGGGCTCAATGGACGCTTGATTGGCCAGAATGGCCAGAATGTCAAACACATTCGAGAAATCACGGGCGCAACAGTTAACCTTGCCGGACAAGGTTCAGGTGAAGGCTCGTCAAATGAACAGCTACATGTGTTGCTGCAGAGTCAAGATGCTCAGACTCTGGACGAGGCTATCCGGGTCACAAATGATCTCATTGATACCGTGCTTGATCAATATGCTACATTTCAAGCTGAAAAAGGTGATTCTTTGAAAGGTTCTGGCAAGCAAACGGGAACAAATAGGAAGACATGCCACAATTGCGGAGAACGAGGGCACTTGGCGATCAGATGCCCGAAACCAAAACATCAAAACCACTTTGAGGAACAGAATGCAAAGAGAACGAAAGGACATTGAAGGACTGAATGGATTACTTTTCTTTGCGAGCGAATTTGCCCAAGATGGAGCACTAAGATTCCAATTATACGATCAGCACGATCAGCTGCAAGATGATAGGGTGCAAAAGCTCCTTGCTGCGGCTGAATTGGTGCGACGTGATGTCGGGACACTTTTAGAGCGCCAGACGCCTGAACCAGGAAACAATTTGAAACAAACTTGTAAACAAAATAAATATCATGACAAGAAATGAAAGACAATGAAGGACATATTTTTCGGAACCTTAGCTGGTTAAAAACTAGCAGGAACTGGTCTTGCAGTAGCGGCCGCGTGCCACTACTCACGGTTGGCGTCACCTTCAGGCATTGCGCATGCAGTTGTGGCCATACATTAGATAGAGACCACGTGAAGCGTCGAGAGGAAAGTCGCAGCTCTGACCATGAGAAATGGATCTGAAAGTTCAAGCCGCATGTTGCTTCCACAGCCTCTAAGAGTGCTACATGGTGCTACCATACATGGAGTGTGAGCATGTACGAGCCAAATTCAGCATTTGGATTAAATCCATTCATTGCCGGCTTGAGTGAGAGATTGCAACTGATGCACCCTGCGAGGAGGAGCCTCTTTACGCACCCGGACCGACAGGCTTGCTGAGAGATGTGAAGAGTTGCATGAGTTTGCAGTCGTCAGTTTTTCCTGCGCAGCAAATCAGGTACATTTGGCGCTCCCCGCCAACGGCCTCAGGTGAGACTGCATGCTAGACGTTGGATATATAAGTGATACAGGCGTAGTACAGGCGCAGTGCAGGCAAGCTTCAAAGAATTTCAAGCCACCAGTTTGGCATTGCCAAATTGCACACATTCACATGCACCTTATTGCTGGCTCGCAGGCACAGTCCACTCCTCCGCGGACCTTTCAGGGCCCAAGAATCTTCGAAGGTCAGGGACAACGACTTGGTCAGTAGTGACTCAGTAGCGGCCCAAACCTCAGAGAGGATAGATGCAGTCAGACAGACACTTTTTTGCACTCCATCTGGGACTGCCAGCAATTCTTCTGGTTGATTTGGTTGCCATTGTGCCTGGTGCCAGATGGTGCCGAAAACGTTCGCCGAGGTACAAAATGGCAAGCTTTTGCAACTTGCAACCGACCATCACTGATCGCCTTCTGTCCAAAGGCCGAGCATCTTCATGACATTCGTTCTTTTATTGCAAGGAGCTTGGATGATTTTGTAAGATTGTCAGAGCTTGTTGACATGAGAAGTACATTCTTTGTTGCTCAGTCTTGCAAGGCCACCAAAGGCGATGCTGTGTGCAGTGAGGAAAAGAAGATGGCAGTTTCTGTCCGAGCTGATTTGATTGATGGTTAATGGTTACTTCAAATCACTTTGTTCCAGTTGATATTCCTCCAAACTGTCCAGGTGTAAACAAATTCAACAAGTTGCCACAGAATGCATGATAAGTCACCGAGTCCCTTTAGGTCATGGAAGTACTCAGACAGTGTTGGCTGCCTCTTTTTGCAAGCTAGTACTTCTAAGACTCTACATCAGCGCTGCTTCAATTTCCAATTCAAGTTCATTGAGCTGCAAGCTGATGCATCTCTAGCTCCTACTTTGGTCGACAGGTCAATGTTTCTGTTCTTACTTGACAATATATACTGCCTTTTCAATGCTGCAAAGAGGAATCTGCAAAAGGCTGGCTATGGACCAAATCTAACAAACTCTTTTCACAAGGTGTCTTCTCATCGTTCCACAGTCAGTGCCTCCGTGAGTAATCATGTTTACACTTACTTACAAGTGCATACTGGACATGGAGTTTATGATTTGTTTAAGCCTCTCTTGTAAGACGATATGTAATAAGACATGGGTGCTCAGTTTTGCTCGCCTGGTGGTGATGTCGTGTGCGGCACCAAGAAAGACCACTCGGTTAACAAGCTGAGACTTGGAAAGTTGCCAAATTCAAAGCGATTGCATCTTTTTACTGGCGCTTTCGTATGCTTTCCTTGGGAACTCCGCAAAGTTGAGCAGATCGTCCCAGGCTTCAGCTGGTGGCATCCAGCGACATCGAAGGCTTGGCAAAGCTCAACCTCAAGAGCGAGCTGCTGAGTCACGCACAGAGACACTTCTCTGACTGAAGGCTCAACACGACTGCCACGGATAATTATAAATTATATAATGATAATTATTATATATTATTATACGTATGTGAAAAGCTCCTTCTGACCGAACGAGACCTTCATGAGATATTGATCGTATAATTTACATATAATCCTTGAACAATCAATGCTTTCAAAGAGGCAAAGACAGGCGCGGTTGCAACAGCTCTTCATTCACTCTGATTCACTCTGAGTATTCTTAGGCTCTGGCTATGTCAATTTCTCAGAGGGTCCCACCAGGTCCCACGAGAGAATCCCGAAGGAACCCAATTTTGTGCTGAGATGTGAGCTAATGATGTGACTCATGTGACCTTCATTTGTCTGAAGCGAACGGTTATTGGCACGGCATGAAAGTCAAGACCACGCAGTTGCATGAATCCAAGATGCAACAGCCCCGTTCCTCGACCTTCTTGCTTTGTCGCTAGCAGATACTTGGACGTGCACATGGGCCGAGGTACAAGCAAATGTACCCACTGCAAAAAGTGACACGAGTAACTTTCAGCACAGACCTCAAATAACACCGCTGTTACTGTCGAATCTGTCGGACTGTCGGACCATTTCTGTGCCATGCTTCGGAGGATACCGTGGCCTCGCCAGGTCCATGTCGGCCTTCCACAAGAACTTTGAAGCTGAAGAGCCAACTTCAAAGGCAGTCAGTTCACCAGTTATATTAAGTTCATATGTTCATGATTGTTCATGTTATATTCGTATTCCCTGGTTACCGGTTACCTGGTTTGGTTTTGTAGCATGCCAGTTTCAGCAGGACCCATTCTGTCAGCTCGTCAGACATCGTCAAAGAGGGACCGTGCCCTTGTGCGTGTGCATTGATTATATTGATTATATTGATTTATATTGTATTTCGACATGTTTTGACATCAGAAGGTCTTTTAGAAGTCATTGCATTGACCTGTTGCTCTAAGTTTGAGGTACAAAGGCTGCAAACCTGCCGAAAGCCTGTTGGCAAAGATTGCCAAGAGAGGCTGAGGCACGGCATCAAATCGATTAAGACCTGCCATTCCGACAAGAAATGGAACTTGAAGCCTTGGTTCATGGGAGATCCCCACCCTGAAACACTATTCCGACATATTCTGACATAGTTTCTGACATACCATCTGGAAGTATATGTGGCATATCTATGCATATTCTATTCTATTCTTTTCTATTCTATTCTGACATTCTATCTGAGATTCTTTCTGGAATATACTTTGACATTAACATTCTATCCGACATTCTATCTGGCATCTATTCTGACATACTTTCTGGCAGATATTCTGACATTCTTTCTGGCATCTATTCTGACATGCTATTTGGCATCTTTTCAGGCATTCTTTCTGGCATATGCTCTAACATTCTCTCTGACATTCTTTCTGGCATTTTATCTGGCATCTATTCTCGCTATTCTGACATTATTTCTGGCATTCTATCTGACATTCTCTCTGGCGTCTGGCTGAGGTCCGGCAGTGCCCCCTGAGATCTGGAGGTCGCAGTTGAGGTCCGGCAGTGCCCCCTGAGATCTGGAGGTCGCAGTTGAGGTCCGGCAGTGCCCACTGAGCTCTGGAGCTAGCGGTTCAGATTCGGCAGTGCCCGTTGAGATCTGGAGCTCGCGGTTGAGGTTCGGCAGTGCCCACTGAGATCTGGCGCTCCCAGTTGGGGGCGTAGTCCGAGGCTGCCGGAGGAGGAGAAGAAGGAGAAGAAGGAGAAGGAGAAGAAGCGGGAGGCGGAAGCAGCTCTGATAAAACCTAGAGACCCTCACCTGGCAGGCGGGGAAATAGCATCTTAGTATCCTCCAACAGAAGGGAGGGAGGGAGGGAGGGAGGGAGAGAGAGAGAGAGAGAGCAGATTCTGATTTGGAAGCTTTTGGGCCTGGAGGGCACATGTTGCACGCCTTCAAGCCCAAAGAGGTGAAGGAATTGCCAGGAGACCTTTGGGCCAAGATGCAGCGAGTCAGAGATGTCAGAGTCAATCAGAGTCAACTGGTAGGTGGACTCCCAACACTGAAACCGGATTCATCAGATTCGGAAGAATTCGCGTTGAGTTCAAACAGCATGAGCTGGGAGAATGGAGAATGGACTGAGCCAAGACGAATGGAGGATTCTAGAGGTTTACGAAGATGCCAGATCATTGGCCCTTGCCAGCACCTTAGTGAAACCCTAATGCAGTGCAGAGCTCTTTCAGTGCAGAGCCCTGTCAGACTTGAGTTGGTGCCCGATTGTGCATGTCCAACTCCGAAGCGAACCTTTTTCAACACTTTTGCTCCTGACCTGCATCGCTCAATCGCTCATTGAAAGCTGGTTGAAGGTGATGGAGCACTGCAACGGTGGGACGCTGCTGGAACCCAAGCTTGGCTGGGCTTAGTCTTAAAACCTTTTTTGGAGTTGCACTGTGACACTCTGGAATCGTCGTTTGTATTCCCTTCCATCCTGAGTGAGTTACCCGTTGAGGCAAGATCGAATCTTGCAGCGACACTTCTTTGCAGAGCAGGAATCAGCAATGCTTGTGAGACACATGCTTGAGGCCTGCTTGGGCCTGGACTGGACTAAGTTGTTACATTCACAATATATCATTGACCGTCTGGAGTGCAGAGCAAAGATGGGTAAGGTTCTCATCAATCCAGGCACATGGATTAGCCTCAATGAAAATGGTATGAATGGTTGAAGCAACCGATTATAAATGATACAGATGATAATAGCTAGACGGTGGATGTAGAGGTAGCATCTATAGTATAGTTTCCGTCAGTTCTTTTGCTAAAAAAATGCACAAACTGAATTTAAAGTTGGGCATGTGAGGAGCAAATTGTTCGAATTGCATTTGTGAAGCCGCTCAGACTGTGCAAGCACTGCAGCAAGCTGGTCTCTACCATGGACATCTGTCACCAGACAGCTTTCGGCTGCCTGGCAGAAATGTTGAGTGGCGTGGAATGGAAATGAGAACAGCCACGATTTTATGACTTGAAACATTCTTACCATAAAGCCAGACGCTGGAGTGAGGCGTGAGGAATCAAAAATAACATGCAGATAGATGATTCTTGAAAGCATCCTGATGTCACCTGGCGAGGTTTTACAGTGACCAAGCACATTCTCCACTGAAGCTGGTGGATTTTGGGCTGGAACTGAAGGCCACAACATCCTCAATCCATGTCACTGTGCATAATTGCTTGGCAGAACAAGATAGGAAACATTAGAAAACAAGGTCTATTAGATGTCTATTAGTCTATCAAACAGGCTTGACATTTGGATTGATAATGATTGATAATGATTCTTATATGATTCTTATGTTCGCATATGTTTGAAAAAATGAATATCTGACGCTGTGACAGGCCTGTCTGTGTGAATGGTCTCCAGACTCTGATCATCATCAGCTTCTAGCTGCGAGCGAGGTCATGCTCTCAAGCACTGTGCCTGCAGGCTGTTTGATTTATAAGTAGAATATATTATAAATCATTGTAATTATATTATAATTACACTATCAATAACATCATATTGCTATTATTAATAATTCTATAATGCCATATTGCTATTATTATGTTATGTTATTTTATCTTATTTTGTAACACGTTACGTTGATTTGTCCAGCCAACACTTCCATGTCTTTCCTGTGCTTCCTGCATGAAGGCGCTCGAAGGCTGTTCAGCAGAGGGTTTTACTCAGTCACTGTCCTCTTTCACGTAACTCACGCAGCACGAAGGCAACTGCTCGGAACTTGCCGCGGAGCAGCAGCTCCAATTTCTTTGAGGCTGAAGACTTTGTTTATTTGAAGATTGATTTGGTCCGTGTTTGAAGTCTCTACATCTATGAAACGTTGAACACTTTTTGAGCATCTCAAGAACTTGCAGAGAAGAGTTACAGTAGCCAGATCATGGTGCGGGGTGATTGCAGGCCTGCAAGGTGGTCTTTTGCGCCCCGGAAGTCTTCAAACGCATAAAGGTGTCACTGCAACAGTTGATAATGTGTTATAGACATGTTTCATTGTCAATATGACTTCACATGTGAATTCAGACCGATGCATCTTAGTATATACATATATATATATATACATACATATATATATATATATATATATGTATTATAATTAGAATGATATATATATATATTATATATCTTGGTGCATTTTGCATCAGTGATGCCGACCAGTTCCTATCAAGGTGGGAGTGAATGGCGCGGTGCCCGGATCCGACTCGGTCCCTTCCGGGCTTCGAGATCTGACGTCAGGACAGACTGTGCACGACTGTGCAATGCATGCAGGTTCATCACTTCTTTTGTACTTGTGATGTAAAGATGTATTCAGTCCTTTTTTTTTACATATTCATGCATTTCACACTACAAGCTGCAGGACCGAAGTCAATGAACTCGCCCCTTTGATGCATTCCTTTCAAATCTATACTTCTTAGGTACGGACGCTATGACATGATTGTTAAAAGATGTTGAAGGGTTTTAAAGTTTAAACTTTAAACTGAGGGACCCATTGGACCTCCAAGTGCTTTCCCAGGCGTGGAACCCAAACCTAGAGTCTCAAATGGTACTAGACCTATTGGTCAGTTCTACTTGTCAGGCAATTGACATGCACTTGGCACAAAGTGAGGAGCGACCCAAGCGACAGCCAACGAAACTGCCAGTTTGTTGTCCATTTTGGTGAACATGTCGTCCGCCGTAGCAGGACCTTCATATGGACTTTCTTGCTCAAGCTGATGTTTGGAGTGCCAGAGTCCAAGAGATGAGGAGAAATGGAGAGGACCTATATGTGCAAGAGAATTCACTTGTTTCTAGCGATTCTCCTGCGTTTGATTTAGATGCAGACCGTGTCTTCTGCCTTTGATGATGATACAAGTAGCTGCCAAATGTAAGGTGGGTGCAATAGCATTCCTTCTTCTGTGCGGGTGATGACCGGCGAGACTTGTTCAGCATTTGCCGGTTTCGCTGCCCTCTATTTCTTTCTGCCAGGTATCCACCCTTCTTTGCACCATGCCGCTCTGCAATTATCGCAAGAGTTGAGAAGATTGACTTCTCATTTGTGCAGAGCTGAGCGGCTTAGTGACTCCTTCGCTTCTCAGAACTTTGCAAGCAAGTGTTGCAAGCGCCGCACAATTCAAATCTATGAGATGCCTGGCCAGGATCCACCATTTTGGTCCAAGATTACTGAAGAAGCAAAGGCGATTTGCGCTTGAAAGTCCTTTGTTTTTTTTTGGAAGGGTTTCAAGCATGTGCGCACATTTTGACTGTGCACTTACTCAAGCCTGATCGACACCCCTTCTTGAAGGACTTCGTTCAGAGGTGTCTACGTGGAATGCCCAGCCAGCGTTTGAATATAGACGAGGCCCGCAACACTTCTGCCTGTTGGGCTGAATAGTCTGGGGTCGATCCCACTACACGGATGTGGACATGATTTTGACATGATTTGAGCACATTTGATACTGGTATGTTTGAAATAGAACGCAATTCTGACCGTTTGAATCTGCACTGTCGAGGCCTTGCAACAGCCATGGATTCAAAAGTTGGCGGACACTTCGCCTTCCGGACCAATGTTGCCATCTTTTGCAACTCATCCGAAAAGATCTGAAAAGAGTCAGGATTTGACAGAAGGTTTTTGAGAAGATCAAGCAGGCCTCCTTTTTGTTAGGGATTCATCATAATTCATCACAATCGAATGCTGCTGCAGATAAAACACCTCTGTGGCCTGAAATGATTCTGCAGTTGGAAACTAGAGGCGATAAGGCCTATGTAACAGGATATACAGAATTCATGAGAATTCGCTGGCCTATTTTAGCGTTTTTAGCTCCATTCCAAGGCAATGAACTTGCGCCGCTTTTACAGGACAAGTGCAGCTTTGAGCGGACATGAGATGTCACTTCATTTTATGAATATTCTAAGTATCTGCGAAGGCTTGCATGTTCTTAGAACTTTATTTACTTTAGAACAGCTCTCGTCAAATTGCGTTCATCCTGAATCTCAATGCACAAATGGCTTTCTCATTTTTTCTTCATTTTGACATTTTGAGATATGGGATGATTTGCGCAGATTGTAGGGTTTCTCACTTTGAAAGCAACTGTACAGATAAACTGTCTCACTTTCAAGATTCCCCTCTGGCTTCTCCAGCATCGACATGTAGTTTTCCCATGTTTTCCTTCCGCAGTTTAGCCCAGGACCTCCATCATTGAGGCAAAGACTTGTTGCATTCGCAACCGACTTGAATTGCCCCACAATTCGGTTCGCTGTGAGGCACTGGTGGCAAACACTTTGGCTACAAAGTTGAGCTACAAAGGAACACTTGAGCTGCAAATTGAGTACTGCACCAAGTCCTTGTGAGCACCCCACAGAGAGGTCAGAAACTTGCCATAGTTTTTTTTTTGCTCCCCGGATGCACAAGGGGCGGAAAGATATATAACAGGATTGATATGTTTTGAATTTGGTGGAAGACATGGTGTTCTCGGCATTTTGTAAGGTGCCTCAGTGCAGATAAGATGCACTGTGGCTTTCTTACTTCAGCAGAGCTTCGGCAGGCGGGTTTTGCCGTGCTGGAAACCTTTTTTTTTTCTCTGCCAGCCTTGTCATTGCATGTTATATAATGTTACATAAGTTAATCGTATTATATGTATGTGCGCACCACACGCCGTACCGTCTGAATCTTCCATCTACCTCACAAACCGCGTCTCACCAACCACAAACACACACAATCACACAATCACACACACACGTACACACACACACAAGCCCCTTTGCAGCCTCGAGTGCTGCTCCCAAGTGCGTCAACTAGCGACGCTGCGGTGCCTGATTTACCGTCGAATCCCTGGGCCGATTTTTTATTTCAATTCCTTGCTGTGCTGCTGGAGCCATTTCGTTTTGCGCGGTGACCTCATTGACTGTTTTATTCAATTTGCATTTCATTGGATTGATCAGGGATCTCCCTGACTTTTTGGGACACCACGACATCCGTCGTTGCATTGACCCTGCATATCCTGGCACTGTTTTGCATTTCAGCCCATAGGGTTGAAATAGCTCATTCATCGACTGACCAAGCTTGGAAGGTGCAACAGTGCCGACAGCCAACGATTGACATTGCTCTCAGGTTGCCCTTTTCTGGTAGCTTGAAAATTCATTCTGCCTTCCAGCCTGACCATTTTTCAGTGCGATTAACTCTGAGTACGAAAGCACGACAGTTGCAGACATTACAGCCTGTGTTCCTTCCACACTGCAGGGTAGGCTCCTGTTCACTGACTGGCCTTGGAAGGACACAGCGGGATCTTGCAACCAACGACTTTTGGTCCATTGTTTTGATTGACAGGCAGGACCCTGGCTATTTCAGACAGACAACCTTTGCTCGACTGACTCTACACCTGTGCCTCTGGGGTGGCTCCCTTTTTGAGCCTTTTCTGCACAGGATTGACAATACATTTTCTTGGCGTTTTACATCAATTTTGCCTGCTCACACTGACAAGGGAAACTGGACAACGCCTGTCTCGGGGGATTCTATTGACGTCTTGCCCGATCACTGGCTGACAGGCTTGCCTGTGTTCCCACTGTACTGCAGGGTGGGCTCCTGTTTTCTGACTGGCCTTGGTTGGACACAGTGCAACTTTTTTCCCTACAGTTTTTGCCACAATATTGACAGAACATATTTGCAACACTTGACCTCGCTAGATCACGGAAGGTTTCCTCAGTTTCTGTGCCTCTGGGGTGCCTCCCTATTTCAGCCAACACTGCACGAACTAGGATTCCTTTTTCGACATTTACATTTTGGTTGGCAAACAGTGCTTGGAGTGCAGTGGATTTTCAATATAATTTGGGCCGGAGAAGTTGTCTCATATTGGATTGCAATTGGAACCACCACACCCTGCGGATTTGGCCCCCGACAACTGCCTGGCCTTGTGGTGGTCCAAATCAGACAGCCTCAGACTTTTCAATTAATTTTACAATCAACAGATTCAGGGGTGGACTCCCAGACTGACTGTTCCACTGGAGGTGCAAGACAGATTACTCCTGAACATACAGCTGCACAGTACATCACAACACCACGACCTGTGTGGACTGTTTGTCCTTGGGAACAGTGTGCCCATTCTGACACTGCAATTCATCCAGACGCTCTACCCAGCGCTAACAGTGAGATTGCATTAACAGTCTTACCAACTGCGATTGAGCAAGCCACTGCGACTGAGTCGAACCTTGTTCCAATTTTGCAATTGCTGATTTTTTCATTACTGATTTGTGCGGTACAGCTTCAATATTTTTTGCACGGTGATTTGGACAGTACACCAGACTCACTCTGCTTACAAGTGTGCGATTCCCTCCTGCTGGCACAACGATTGGCCCTTGAGTGGATTTGGCATTTTCATCTTTTTCACAATTGGCACATTTATTGGAGCAAAGACTTTTGAAACAGATATTTTGTTTGGCACAGTGACAACATTTTGCACCGATCCATTGATTTATCGGGAGTTTGCTGCAAAACCGTTTTTCAGAGCTGCAAGCCTGGTCCCAAATCCAGGCGCCCATTGCTTGCGATTATTTTAGTGATCTGCTGCGCCTGGACATCAGGCTTTTCGGCAACCACTTTTCCTGACATGGGCTGGGGCGAGGGTTGCATCCCTTCCATGGGGGATGCAGAAACGTCACAGAGTTGGACTGCAATCCTGAACACCCTTCCTGACGTGAAGCAACATGGACCGCGGCCGCCCAAGTGCGCACGCGCACCAATGCAGCTGAAACCTCAGAAAGCCTCACAAGTGGTCAAGCGTAGTCTATTCCGAGCACAACGAAGAGCAGAAGCCCTGGGCATGACGTGGTACAAGGGCCAATGTCTGACTCCAAAGGACTTTTTGAAGATGGGCATGGCACCCATTCAACAGAATGTCCCAGCTGCCCGACAGACTGACCTGACAGCATGCCATCAACATAATCGACCCAAGAAACGCCTTGCCTGTTTCTGCTGGAATGGGGGAGGATTAGCTTCCCATAGGCTGGACGAGTTGAAGCAATGGCTCAGCCTCCAAAACCTGCACATTGCAGTAGTGACTGAGACTCGTTGGACATTCCAAAGTACATAGTGCAGACCCACACCACAAAGGCTCTGGGATATTGATCTTGGTTGCCAAAACTCTCTGCGCTGGAACAGATTTACGCTGGAATGAGGTCCTTCCAGGACGCATCCTCCACGTACGTATCATGAACTCCACCCGCAACATAGATGTACTGGGATGCTACCAACATGTGTACAGACAGGATTCAGCGCAATTGCACAGACGGGAACAATTTTGGCAGTGCCTCGAAAGCCATTTACAATTGTTGCCATCTAGGAACACTGTCGCAGTTTTAGGAGACTTTAACTGCTGTTTGCATGCCTCACAGGGAACATGTGGCTCATCCTTATTTCACTGGAACCAGCTCCATACCCATGGAACCTGCCATTCAGACCATGCACGTTTCCTGCAAGTGCTAAGATCTGGTGGACTGGTAGCTCTGAACACGTGGAATGATCACGATGGCCCAACCTATGTGCATCAACAACATGCAAGCCGGATTGACTTCATTTGCACACGCCAGCAATTTGCAGATGGAAAGGCCAGACAAGTCCAGCATTTGTGGCAAGCGCCTTTCCTGTCCCCCGGCTTTCATGGACATGTTCCTTTGGTGTGTAACATTGCAATGTACTGGATCCCTCCTGCCCAACATTCCCAACATGGTTTAACACCGCACCAGAGAATGCAGGGACGAGAGGCCAAATTGCACCAGCGCTCTGAATGGATTGAATATCTCCAACGTTCGGAATGGGATATATGGAGCGCTATGCAGAATGCCATGACCTCAGAGCAACCAGAACTTCAAGATGCTCATGATGTTGCCAAAGCACACTTCTCCAGAATTTTCCCTGCAGTTGGACGTATCAAACAACCAGAACCTTGGAAACTCAATCCTATCACCATCAACAAATGGGAACATAGACAATTGGCACAACGTGTTACCACGCATGATCTCAAGGGATGCTTCAAGGTATGGTTCCATGTTGTCAAGTTTTCCATGCTTAAGCGACAGCACCAAAGGTATGCAGCAAAACTCCGACGCAGACGTTTTGAGGAGACACTGCAACTTGCCAGTCTTGCAGCAGGGAAACATGACACACACACAAACTTTTTGACATCATTAATAGGCATGCTCCAAAAACACCCAAACGCAGAATGCAGCTTCGTTCACCCCAAGGAGCTCTAATGACGCTTGATGAAGAGAGGAGCATGCTCATTTCATTTGTTGAAAAGACATGGCATGGTGACCCATTGACACCGATGCATCCGATCACTCCACCAGGAGTTCCGTTCACCTTGCCAGAACTGACTGAAGCGTTGTACAGAATTCCGAGTGTGAAGGCTGTAGCCCCACCATGTGCGCCTGGCATGATTTGGACGTCACATTGTGCTACGATTGCCCCCATTCTTTTTGATTTACTTTCTAAATGGTGGGGAACTAGTGAGCCTTGGATTCCACACATGTGGCGCAATGGATGGCTGCAGCTCATCCCAAAACCGGGCCGTCCGCCAGTCAGACCTGAGAATTTACGACCTCTTGCACTGCAATGCCCATTGGGCAAGGCTGTTTTTGGTTTGCTGATTCACCATGCCTCCTTGCAGACGGCCCCAGAGTTTAGGACTTGGCCCATCTGGGCTTTCATGCCATTGCGTTCAACGCAAGACCCACTGACCAAGGTGGCCTTGCACTGCAGGGCCACCAAAAGCCTGGTTGACAGCCAAAAGTCAACTCCGCACACTAGGGCTGCACTGGCACCAAGGTTGACTTGCTATGGAGGACTACAAGTTTTCATAGACTTGGAAAAGGCATTTGACTCAGTAAACCGCGCAAAACTGTTCTCAAAACTCCACATCCTTCAAATCGATGACAATATCATTTGTTTGTTGCGTAATTGGCATGTTGACACTTCATATTTCCTTACGCATGGAGGGGTGAGCACAGAAGTCAAGGTGACTTGCGGCCTGCGCCAAGGGTGCAAAGGGGCACCATTTTTATGGAACTGCCTGGTGGTGCTGATGCTACATACACTCCAAACCAAAGTCACAATCCAATGGATACGGGAACATTTATCAATTTATGCCGATGACATACATGTAGGAGGTATCTTTAGAAATCTTCAAGAACTCCTGGCCTTGCTTGATACCATTGGTATTTTGATCCAAACCCTTCATGACTTTGATTTGAGAACCAATCCTAGCAAATCCACTGCCATTTTCACCATTCATGGTCACCAGGGAGTCAAGACTCGAGCAAAGCTCACGGTCAAAGACTTGCGTGGAGAGCACCTGAGAGTTCCCATGCCTGACGGGACAGAAATGCTGATTCCATTGCAACAAAAGGCCAATTATCTTGGCTGTATCTTGGGATATCACAATTTTGAGGATGCAACCACATGGCATAGAATGAAACTGGCACGCATTGGTTTTTCCAGACTCAAGCGGTGGCTTTGCAACAAGACGCATTTCAGTATCAAACAGAGATTCCAGCTTTGGCGCACGTGCATTTTACCTATATACACGTATGGTACTTTTGCTGTTGATGTGACGCCCAAAGGAATCCAACACATGATTGTCCAAACTGGAATGATGCTCAGATCAATTGCAAGAGATCACTCGCACCACACTGGCCACACCAATGAACAGGTTTTTCAGTTTTCATCCTTTCCACACCCGGCTGAATTGCTGACCTCAGCTGTGGAGACTTTACAACAGTCGATAGCCCAGCGCAATCTTAGGATTCCAGCAGATGACATTGCCTGGACTCTAGACTGGAGTCATTTGCCTGCCATCATTGCCAAGATTTCCAGTGCTCAGGCCACCCTGGCCTTGCATCGCACCGAGACTGCACTCTCTGGCGAGGTACTTGTTACTGACCACCTTTATTTTTGTTAATTTGTGTAACTTCAGCACAAACCACATCCCAGCTTTTAGAAGACACTGCACTGCTGCTCATGGAATGCACATGTTCAGATCCTTCCCACAATCCATTAACAATTTTACCACAGATGGTTTGCCAACATGCAGATACTGTAAAACACAATTTGCCACTTGGAGATCATTTCAGAATCACATCGAACGCGGCTGCCAGGCGCTTCTTTTGGGCCCTGCCCCGTGCACTGGAGTTGAGAACAAAGTGGCCATGGCAACCAGCCTGCGCCAGCCAAGGGTAGATGTGTCAGTTCGAGGCACAGAGCTTTTGACTGAAGCAGATTTGAGCCAATTGCGTGCTATGCCATGGGGTCCGAGGGTGTTGGCCCTCATTGCAGATGACAATTTATCAGCCTTGGAACGTGACCAGGAGGCATGCTCCTATTTGTCCAAGCATTGCTTCATCTGTGGACAGCATGCCCATCGGATCCAGGACTTGCACTTGCATTTTCGAACTGCTCATGCCCAATACTGGACAAACGTATCACAGAAAGCTCTGGTTTTAACAAACCTCCACAGCTCTGAGACACCATGTCCACATTGCGGCAGTGGATTCAAGACACATCAATGCCCCGTGTGGGTTCAGATGGCAGTATTGATATTGCACGGTGGAGGACTTGCAGCGCCACCGGAGGATCTGCAGGCAGTTGCTGGGTTTCGATGTGACATTTGTTTGCAACCATTTACATCAGCTGCCTTGCTGACCCAACACCTGCAGACTACCCACAAGTTAGCTGGCCTGGCGTTCAATGTGGCAAGAGACAGCCTGGATTCCCAGCCGGCATGCGCCCACTGTGGATCTATCCACCAGTCAATGGAGGGATTGCGTCGGCACATAACCCAAGGCAGGTGTCACCTGTTCAACCCGGCTGCACAAGCAGAAACGGAACCGGTCACAGAGGCCTGGATTGCAATGTGCCTTCATGGTGAAATGTTTTCACAGTTGCTCCCACCTATGAACCGGTTGCACATGACCATTAGGTGCAAACAATGCCTACAGGCGTACTCCAGAGCAGGAGACCTGGCCCATCACCTGATGACATGTCACGCACAGTTATGGTACAAATCTCAGCGCTTGACCTTGCTCCTAGTTGAACTGGTGTTTGCAAGACATGGTTGCGTTTGCAACCCGCAAATTCATCAAGTCCGCAATCAACACATCTGCCTGCCCCTGAGGCAGATTGCAATGATGTACCACCGCATTGGCCAAACGCCATTCATGCCGATCCAACTCACGGATGATGTGATTGCACAGCTTGTCCACCCCTCAATGCCAAGACCAATGAAATTTCGTTTGGAACGGCTGTTTTCAGACAGAGCATTTCGTGACATGTGGACAGATCAGGAAGTCTTGCAGTGGCTCAGCACGACGTGCATCCTGTGCGGCCAATCATATGCACCTGGCCTCTTGTGTCGACATTTGCATGAGGCGCACACCACAGGGCACCAGTTTGTTGACTTTTACAATGAATCCCTGTTGCCAACTTTTTTGAAAGCTCTGACAACTGATTACAAGTGCGACTTGTGCAACCAGATCTTCAACTTGCCACCTGCACCTGATACCGCTGCTGACCTGCCTTCCAGAACAAAGCTGGTTCAAGATCATTTGCAGGGCAATTGCCCCATCCTGCTCCAGAGCTCATTGCTACTGGGCACGGCTCTAAATGGAGGGAGACTCGGCTATGAATGGATTGGACGTCAGCGCACTGGGGCAAATCAAGGAGACCTTCCAGTTCCTGCAGCCGATGCTGGATCAGACGCTGAGGCTGGCACCAAACCCGAAGACACCAAAACAACGTCGCACAGAGGGTCAGCAGCCAGGACGTCACGATCCAGATCCTGCAGAAACCAGCAACCCTCCAGACGTGCTACAATGCCTTCGAGTGATGGGGCAACTGATCTTGCGTCACGAGCGCAGTCTGAACTTGCTGCAAAGTACAGACTCTTTCATACTGTACTTCCAACAGGACAAGGCGGGCACGTTGCAGGGATTGGTCAAGGAAACTCAGACATGGCAGACGTTGAGACAACAGAATCCCGAAGCCCCACAACGGCCATTGCGACAGCACCTGTGCCTCTGGTTGCTGAAGGAGCTCCAGACCAGAGCCCTGAAGGTTTCAGAATGCAAAGTGGGAGACCCCATACAGCAAGCGTGCCTGGAGAAGAAGCTGATTCTGGAAGACATGAGCTGGCCCTTCCTTCGATGGGATCCCAGCCAGAAGGCCCTTGTGATAGACCGGAAGAAGGCAGTCACAATGCCGAAGATGCTGCAGCACTTGGAGGAACTCATAGAGGACTTCCAGGACTCAACGCTGGTGGTACGATTTCAAGGGCTGCAGACGAGCAATGCGCAAGCAGCAGTGCCATGGAAACTGCAACTCAATATGAGGACGGATCGCCCCTACGAGCTCCTGGCTGCCCTGACTCATTCTTCGATATGGCTGCTGGCAGGGACAACACTGAAACTGCATTCCACCAAGAACAGCCATCTGGCGGACACCCTGCACCAGCTGATGACAGCGACAAAGGGTCGTGGCAAGGGAGGGAAGTCTCAGGGCAAGCACAAAGGCTCCTGAACTCAGCTGACCTCCAAAACTTGCGCAGCTTGGCTACACGCTTGGCCCTTGACAATGACAGCACCTGGTGCTATGCCAACGCAACGGTGCACTGCTTAATCTGGACCTTGCTCAGCTTGAGTGATGCTGAAGAGATCTCATGGGGACAACATTGCAAGTCTCTGCACAAAATGCTTTTTGATAGCCAAAACCATACTGTCAAGCTTGTTGAGTTGGAATGGTTTCAGCAGTTACTTGCGTTTTGGGGAAGATCACAGGACCAACAGGACTGTGGTGAGTTCACACATACCATGTTGCAATGGCTAGACTCCCCGGCAATCAACATGAGCTGGGAGCGGCGCTGCGAGATGGAAGAACAAGTGCGCTGCCAGGACACTGGCGCTTCCACCATGCCACTGCTGTTACAGTTCCCCATTGAAATTGCAACCAAGCCACAGTGCAGACTTGATCAATTAGTATCCTTTTGGTGCCAGGCATACGGGATGCAAGCCGCACTTTTGAGTGCTGCTCCAATTGTCTGCGTGCACATTGACAGAATGTTTGAAAATGAGTCGGGCCAGATTGAGAAGAGCGGTTGTGTCATCAATTTGGATTCTGAAACCATTTTACCAATCTTTTGCGATGCCTCACTGAAACATGATTTTGCAACGTATGTCTTGATTGCAGCTGCGACACATTTGGGAGTTGACAGAGCAGGCCATTATCAGGCCCTCTTGAAGGTCCAACCAACGGTGACAGATGGTGTCCGCCCAATTCAGTGGCTGCTTACCCAAGACAATCAGAGACCAGAACCAATTTGGCGTGTTCCTCTATTATTTTTGCAAAACATGACAGTGGCTTGGCTGATGCGATCTGACTGCATCTCCTTGCCATTATATACTGAAGCGCCTCTTGCTGCTTCACCTGACTTTGCAAAGGATCCTGAACAACAGATTCTTGAACTGCTGCAATCCACGACAGCAGCATTGAATCCAAAGATGGCGCCATCCGGTGCAATGCAATGACCAAGACCACAAGACATTTTCTCCTGATTTCCTTTTTCCATTGATGCAAAGAAAGCGAAACACTGAGAGGCCAAGGGTTTCAGCCGAAAGCTTCCTTAAACGAGGAACCAGCAACAATCGCTGACGGCTGGCACTAATCTTTTTGCAGACATAAAAAGGTGTGTGAGCAAAAAACACACACACACAAACACACACACACCCACACACACACCCACACACACACACCCACCCACACACACACCCACACACACACACACACACACACACACCCACACACACACCCACACACACACCCACACACACACCCACACACACACCCACACACACACACACACACACACCCAC
>Ga0126342_10002185_pt1 | contig 29868 bp, 29 predicted proteins | sample Cyp1metagenome_FD_92528 | JGI IMG/M metagenome (GOLD analysis project Ga0126342, IMG submission 92528) | Coral microbial communities from Lord Howe Island, Old Settlement Bay, Australia - Cyphastrea 1 metagenome | ecosystem: Host-associated > Invertebrates > Cnidaria > Coral ...
GGGCGGGGAACATAGCTCCTGTATACCCATAACCATTCCTACTACCTACTACTACTAACTACTACTCACTACGACTAACAACAACAACAACAACAGCTACTACTACTACTACTACTACTACTCCTACTCCTACTCCTACTCCTACAGCTACAGCTACAACTACAACTACTACTACTACTACTACTACTACTACTACTACTACTAGCCCCTCCCCACCCACCCACAGGGGGGGTGAGGAACATAGCTCGTGTATACCCATACCCATTGGGGGGGGAGGGGGGGGGGACCTGGGAGGCTGCATCATATATAGCAATTATATTGATAGGTTTGCATGTATGTACAAGAAAATAGACACATGTACAGGCCCAAAGGGGTCTTGCTTGGACGAAGCAATCCTTCCGGCCTTTTTCCTTTCCATTTCCATTTGTTGCCAGCTATGCCAATGGCGCTTTTGGCTGACGGTGGCTGGCGCGCACTACCTCTAGCCCGTGCAACCGCAGTAGGCCAGGGATGGGTGATGAATGTGCTGAATCGACTTGCCTGTCTTCGCACTATTTCGCGCCATTGTTTGATGTATGAGCCCCATGCAGCTATTCAGATTATTCAGGGAGGTTGTTTCACAATTCCTGCGCCGCACACAAACTGGCTATTGAAAAACTGTTTGTAGTTCGCAGAGATACTTCATCAAAACAAGATAAAACGAGGCAAAGTGACCTTTTTGTTAGGGCACCTTTGCTTAGCAATGCTGATTGGTTGAGCACATTTTTCCTGCAGACTCCATTGAATGTGAGCAGGTTTTGTCTCAGTGAATGTCGTATCCTTTCTAATTGGAGGAGATGCAGGGTGAGTTGGCGAGTGTGAGGAACTCCATGCACATCAGTTGTACTTGTGCAATGGGTGGCAAAATCGAAAATTGTTGTTTTTTCTTAGGAAAACAAATCGCAAGTTTGAAGTTTGCAGCCGACGCATAGCACTACGATTCAACAGTACTGAAGAGAGGACGCAAGCCAACTCCGTGGATAGTTCTTGGCTTGGTGGGTGGTGCAAAACCATTTATACAGCTGCGTAAATGTGTTTAGATTTTGGGCATTTCTTGACCACCTTCAGCACCAGGAAATGGCATGGATCAGAACATTGAAGGCTTCTGCGCGCGAGCAATGGCAGCTAGTGGAACAAATGGATCGAACATTCTGGGAAGTCCAATTGAATGAACATAGTCATGATAAGACGAGACAAGTTCTAGATGCATCTAGATGCATTTTAATCAGCACAAGTGCAGTGTTTATAGAAAGGTGCGGATTGATACCAGATGGAGTGGAACCTTGCAACATCCAAGACACAGCATGCTCTCACCAGTTGATTCAATCAGCGCTGTGCACACATTAGACTGAACCTTCTCATTTTTTTTTTAATATACACCACTGGCAGTTGTTTTCTCTGTACTGAAGTAGAAATTGCAGTTGTTTTCGATGTTGCAAGTTCTTGTTCCATATCGAATCTAGGGCGGATCTGTTTGAACGGTTTGGATCCGCTTCACGACCAAATTGGTGCACGATTTGTGTTTCCAAGGGCTGCAGAGGATGGATTTGCAAGGGATTTTTGATGTGGCACTGACCTCAGCAACACGTGCATCATGTTCATTCATTTTCTTCAGCCACCATGGAATTGGAAGCTATAAGCTGGAAGATGCTGGAAGACCTCATTATGTTTTGCCCGTCTTTGAGTTTGATAGAGATGATCGAGTTTCATATATTTGCATATATTTGCCTGCACTGGCGAAGATTGGAGGCCAAGAAGCACAGTCTCGTTGTGCACACACTTGGTAGTTCTACTATTGCCCTGATGCTTTACCTGACACTTTGAACATTTTTGAACAATCTCAGGCTACTGCGTTGTTTGGCCTTGTGATTGCACTTGTTCGGTCCCTAGCGGTGTCTTGCGGGGGAGGGCACCTCCTGCATGATAATCATTGTGAAGCTCGACCTGAAGTTTATACATGAAGCTGGCATGATATGGCATGATCCAATATCCAACCTGTGATGTTGGCCCTGTTGGCTAAGCGTGACCAAGCGCTGCGCCGTGCGCTGTGCCAGTTAACTGTCCATGATTGTCTACGATCGTCAACGATCGACCACGATTGTCCATGAAACGTATCCTATATTCCTATATATCATATAATTACATTATATTATATATATATATTCCTTATATATTATACATTCCTACATACGATATTATACGATTCTTATGATTTACGGTCCGATCATTCTGGTACAGAAAGCAGAGGAGCGGATGAATTAGGCAATTTGGCTCACTTTGGCTGCATTTGGCATATTTGGCATGTGCTTACTAGTGCTTACTGCATCCACTGAGATCGTGGGAAGTGCCTACATGCTGTCCTTCTTAGAATCCAGAGACTCGCACATGGCTTCCAGGCAGACCACTTGACGATCTTGATTGTTTCGGTCTGTGTGTAAAAGTTTTAGTAAACTTTGCCAAAGCTGCTAGTGCAGACTCAGCTTGAAAGGTACGTATAGTCCAATGTCATGTCTAGAATCCTCGAATCAATAGCGGCGTGCTTTCAAAAGAAGTAGTATCAGAATGGGCTCCAATGATTACTCCAGCAAAAGTAAACCATAGTAAACCTTAGAAGTTTCTCTGGGAACTTTCTGTTCATCCCAGTGCCAAGGCATGTCTGGTGATTTTGTCACTGCAGGCTCTTGCAAGTGACGGACCTTATGCGAGAGCAAAAGGTGACCCTGCCTATTTGGCTGGAAGGGCTCAGCCAGTGGCTATTCATTCAATGCTGTTTCTTTGCTGGCCTACAAAAGATACCAAACATGTTGTACATAGCTTCATGACGTGTCATGTTGTGTTCGTTTCATCGAGCACTTTAGTGACACTTCATTGTTAGGCGAGAGGAGTGGTACATTGCAGGCCACCACTACCTTGCATTTGCTGTCATACCATTGAGAGACCTCTTGAACAACATAAATCCTTCCACTTCATCCACTTGCAGACTTCATCAAGACTATATGGATTTCCAATTTCCAAGACCTTTTTGTCACTTGCGTGATGTGTCTTTGCCTGGTGGCCTGGTGGAAGCCAATGAGATTGAAGTTCTAGCAAAGCATAAGATAGTACAGATCGAGAGACGTGAATTAGTTGTGACTGTTCAATCTATAGAGACCTACGACCAACTCACGCCTGCCTTCTTCTTCGCTGATATTTTTTCTTGGACTACATTGCTTTGTTTGTCTGTTTGTCTAAATCTTGATTTTTTGGAATCAAGAGATGGACTGGGAAACTCAACAATAGTTTGGAAGCAGAACAAATAGAAAGGAGAAGGGCACCCTTCTTTGGCTGATTCTTGCAGTCTGCTTTTGATTTGGTATGTGGCTGAACGATCCAGGTGGCTAAAAAGCTCTTGGGCGGCGGCAGCACGCCGCTTAATCTCAGTGAAAAGACTGCCTTGATATTTGTCATGATGCTCGAACATACCGCCCGACGGCAATTTGGAACCCTGTTGCCTTGCTTCGCTCACGACCGATGCATCACAGCTTCAGGCAGCGGAACCAAATTCTGATGGTACGCAGAGCTTGCCCCCGAAGGCCATGATTTGACCACGGGTTTTTTGGCTGCCTGCAAAACCTGGCTTCGTGCTGGTGGCTGCTTTGTATTTCGAATGCCGGTGCATTCATGAAAAGTAAGGATCTTCAACCGTAGAATCAACACTTGTCCTCACTTACGGACTCGGATATCTCGGATGGGATATGGAAGCATCATGATATCTTTCTGCCGTCGAAGCTCTTTCAATTACATCCAGGTGCTGAAGCGTGCTGCCACGGCTAGATATCCAGGCGGGACCGGGAAAAGACATCCCTGGGTTGTTTCATTTGGTGGTAGGAGCAGCAATCATTTACACATATACACATCATGTAGCATGTGTTCACACTGATTGAAATGACAGGCACAAGATAGAATTCTAGGAGAAAATCCAAGGGCAGTTTCCATGCCCTTTCAGACTACATGCCACAGGTTTGGCTAACGCTTGAAGGAACTTTTGCTTGCAGAAGCCACTCAGAACTCATCAGAGCTTGAAGGGAACCGAGAACGGCAAAGATATGGTTGTTGTTCCAATCCATTTAGAAAAAACAGTTTGGAAGTTGGAGATACTTGTTGCTTGCCGCCCCCTATTCTGCAAGATCCAGGATAGTCAAAAGATGTCAAAAGGAAGGTTGCGAGTTCGTTACGTTGACTATGTGTTTGTTGGCAAGCACCTTGTGAATATGCTGTGGTAGACAAAGACACACACACTTGCTGACCGGAGCCAGGTTCCAACTCGACCGTCCAAAAATTGCAGTTCAGGCAGAGGTCGGCCGATGGAATTTTGACAGAAATCGATCGTCATTGATGTGCAATGGGAGCTGCTCATGATACATCATGATACAACCTGTTGATTGCCGTTGCCCTTGGGAATGGTGCTATGATATGTGCTAACGACTCACTTTGGGACAGAAGTGACTTCATTCCCACGTGTTCTTCTTGTGCGACTTGTGTCATCCAACAAGTTGCACATTCAAAGCACAGAGTGCCAGGAATGAACCGCTCCAGTCGGTGTATGTCGGTGTCCATTGGTTTTTGGCTCGGAATGAAATTGATGAAGTGATGCAGCAGGCCTTCAGAAGTGGCTTCTTCTTGGCTGCCGCTCTTCACATTGCGCCGTCCTTTGGAAGAAGACGAGGCGTGCGATCCAGAAAAACTGACTGCCGTAGCACAACAGCATAGATGGGAGGGAAGTTGCAGGATTCCACAGTGCCAAAATGCCTTTGACTATCTTTGACTTGCAAATAATTCTGGAGTCAATGAGCTGATGCTTGCAACTTACATGTTTTGAGCATTTGAGAGTTGGCTCAAAACTCTCACGTGGGTTGGCTTGAGTTGTTGAGATGGGTTTGTATTTCAATGGCTCTAATGAAGTTGGGGAGGGTTTGCTAGCTGCTGCCAGCTGCTGCCAGCTGCTGCTAGCTTGCCAGGGCATGACGTCATGCTGCAGCTTTGGGTGGATGATCCAAAAATATCCAAAACGATGTCCATCGAATTGTGGTTCCGTTGCTACGCAGTGCGGGCTTCCAAGAGGTCGAGCATATGCTCCAGCATTGTCTCATGTTTTTAATCCAAGCATAATGGTTTCATCAGTATCGTAACCCTCCAATCCTTTCTACAACTTGTTTGCAAAACCAACCCGCGATGCTATGTGACCTGCAAGTCTTGCCTAAGCATGGCATGTCAGGTGAGAAATTTGAGCCTCTTTGAGCCGCGTTTCTTGCGACTCTTTGACCAACTGAAGGCTTGACATGCAAAAGTGTCGTTTGTCTTTGGGCTTGGGGTCAGTCTCTGCACGTGCTATGCAAATCAATCAATCTCAGTGTTTGAAATGGAGAGTTCAGGTGATCTGTATGATCATCAGTAGGACGAGATTGAAGTGCAGCAGAGCCAAGAGTTGAATAGTTCAAGATAGTTCAAGCATGGAGGCATGAACATACATGTATATAATGTATATAGTTGATTATAATTGTACATAAATAAATACAAATATATATATATATACAAATATAGTTCTCGGTCCTCACAGACAGTTCTTGCCGTATCTTGCCATTATTGGGATGCCGTTTCTCCATGTTTCTCCTTCATCTCCCTATCACTATCGCTTCATCCAGAGGAGGCGGGTGAAGCCAGACCTGGACTACGTATGGCTGTAGTGCCTTGATCAGCCAGGCCCAACAGGCCCAACAGCATACGATAGCACTGGATACCTTGAATGGACAAGATCCGTTTGGATCCTCTTTAGCTCAAAGGGACGACAAAGGGATGACTTCCTAAATGTTGCGTTTACATTGGAGAATGCACAAAAGGGACGCGGAGAGATGACATTGTCCTCTTACTGTATCTAGATGTGATTCTTTTTACACATCTACAGGATTCCATATGATATAATATCTTTGCAGAGTTGAGTCAAGTATCTAGAACACTCTTGCAGATATGTTTAGACTTGGCCGGTCAGAATCATTGTGCTGTCAGTGTCGTGCTGGATTGACATTTACTTCGACCGCTGAGAAAGAAAGAGTTCTACACCTTATCTAAACCTGCAAACCACAAATGTAGCAGCACAGCAACTGTAACATGTTGTTGCCTCTATGCAAAGTGGTCAGACTTGCAGGCTAGGCAGATCAGTCGGACAAAGGAAAGTGAACAAAAGCAGTGAACACCAAGGGGACAGCCACCCGATTTGAGGAGCAACCAAGAGTGAGCCATAAAGTGATTGAAATTCTTTTGTTGAATTCACAAAATCACAAGGTAGTCTTGGCATGCCTTCAAGCAGATGCAACAACTTTAGCAACTACAATGGAGTTAGACTCGAGCATAGTCTTTCGAACCATCCTTTTTGGCGGCTTCAACTCGAAGCCTTAGGCTTATGCGCCTGTGGGCATAGAGAGGCCCAAGAACCTTTGGCAAAATGAAGCGAAGATCTCAGTCGAATGGGCGCAAACTGTGATGGGGTCGAAGTCTCAAGATTGTACTTTTTCAACTGAACGAGACACCGCCCGTCAACTCTTGAAAGGCTTCATACTAATGCTGAATCCAGGTGGCACTTGATCAAAGGAGTTGAATCAAAATCTTTATAGAGCAGTCTTGCAGAGCATTCCTTGCACGGACTGGCCAATTCGCCTCCAAGTTGACGAGTATTGTCAGTATTGTCATGTGACTCGTGAGGTGGTCGATGTGGCTTCCAGCAATTTGTCACCAGTCTCGATATTCTCCAGGCTGAATCTCCGCAGAATCCAGAAGAACTTCCACCATTGGCTGTAGAGGCGTGGGAGCTGGGTTTTTTGGATGCCTGTGAGTGATGCCCGGCGAGAAGACGTGATTTACCAGGTTTGTCCAGCATGACTCAGCATGAAATATATTTAATTTTTGAATCATGATGAATCTAAGCACAAATGATATCATTGAAGGATATTTAAGGATAAAGCCTTTGCGAAGCACAGGTGGAGGTGATCCTCGACTCCAAAGCCTGTGGCTTAGTAGCTTTAGCCTCGTGCACAAAGCTGGATTGATCCATGAGCAGAGCATCACAAAGCGGCATCATTACAATGACGGTGTCAAGAGAGCATATATTTGTTGCTTGCAGTAGATGACCCGTGATGACCCGTCATATGTTTCATCCAACGCTTTATCTAAACCGTTATAGTACTTATTGCATCTTATTGCATTCTCTAGTGTCATCCCTCGTATCCTTGTCATTCCTCGTCCAACCACAGTCACAATAACGTCTTCCTGCCACACATTCTCAAAGGTTTGTTTTAGAGGGAGGAGTCATTTACAGTTGCTAGTGACTGTGTGTGTGCACATGTTTGGGGAATCAGTACAGGTTCGAGTCGTCGAAGTGCAGAAAATCGTTGAAGGTATGGGTGAGGAGACCAGTGCTAACAGCTGCTAGCATGTGCGCAGTTTGTCAAGTTGATTCCCATTGCCACATGGACCGTAAGTAAACCGAAGTACTCAAGCATTTTAAGTTTGTCGTGAGTTCATTACTTGCAATATCTTGCAATCTTAGCCCCTTATTCTTGGCTCTGAGACCTTGCAAATTTCGAGATTTTCGAACGAACGTTAGAGAGAAACCAATGGAATAAGTAAATAAATATATAAATAAATAATAATAAATAGATAAATAGCAACAGGACATATTCTGCAATCATATTCTGTATCTCTTTGTCCCTTTGATAGGTCACTTGCACAAGTTCGCCAACTTGCGCCGCTTTTGCAGCTCAGTGTTGGCATCCTCTTATATCCAGCATATCCTCTCATTCCGTTGTTTGCATCAAAGATGTTCGTGAAGATCGTTTGCGCGCTTTTTGTCTTAGCCACGGGCATGCGAAGCGACCAGCACAAGGTTGGTGTTGGCACTCCGTAATTTATTTTCCTGTTTGTTTTTCTGTCGAAGTCCGAGTTTACAGGGAGGCAAAACGTGGATTTCAATGCTGTTTCCGAAGTAGAAGGGGCAAGTAGGGTTCATGAAAAGAAACCCAGTTCAGCCCAAGAAAATATCCAAAACATTTGATTCCAGGGGGAAGAATTGGTGAAGATGGAGAGCATCTCGCATGAGTCGCAAAAGGTGCACACCGTAGAGCAATCCCATACAGATCAGGGTGACTCAAAGCTTGGCGAAAACATCTCTCTGGTCAGCGAGAAGGCCGAGAAGGCCGACGCGAAGCTGATGGACCCAGAGTTCAATTTTGATTTCTTCAAAGGAAAGGCCGAAGTCTTGAGTGAGGAAGCCATCAATGGCATCAAGAGGACCCTGGGCACTACCGTCAAAGGTAGGACCTGTCCTAGGGAGTTTGACGTCATTCCCGATGGCTATGACTACGGTGTGGGCTGTGGTTTGAAAGACCTCGGCTGCAAGTGCCCCAGTTTTCTTGATGTTTGTGCGACATCTCCAAGAATGGGAAAGGTGGAGGACATGCAGAATTTGATCACCAGGCTTTCCGTTTCACAGCTTGGATATTGTCGCACAGGCCTGGATTGCAAGCTGATGCAAGCTGTTAGAATATCTAGAATTCTGAACAACTCTGAGTTCTATAGTTCTATTCTATTTAAATTATATTTAATATATTTTAATATACGTATTTTAATATATCATCTACCTCAACACATGCGCACACAACACACTCAGGTTTCAGACATGGCATCAAACCACACACACATTGACATTCCTGGTGTGGCTTGGCCACGTTGGTCGCTGCCGCGCTTCATTGTGTTCTATGCTAATTCATGTTTATGACTGATGATGCTATAACTGTTATGAAGCTTGTAGAGGATTTGTCCGCTGAATTTGTAACCCGCGGTTTTCATCAGCTTTCGACTTTCTAATCACTGGTCTACTTAGTCTACTTGCGACTGGCAGGTGCCTGGGTGTTCATTCTTTCGACCGTGCTGGTGGTTCTTCTCCTGGGCGGCATTGGTTTCTTCATCTACAAGAAGAGAAGCAGCTGAGCCCGAGCCGTTGGTAGCTGCAGCCCGTGCCAGATAAGAAAAAGATATAGAAAAATGGACGGAGATGGACGGAGTCAAGACAGGTCGCAGACGACTTTTTGCACAGAGGTATCATGAACTTCATGACTTTTTGCAGGTCTATCAAGTTTTATGTCTATCATATTCTATCATTTTCTATCTCCTCTGCAGAAATCTGCACAACTGTAGAGATGACTAAAAAAACACCTGCAGGACCAACGGCGGCGTTGGAGGCTTGAGGTGAAAGGCGGGATTGCCGAAGTGACTTTGGTTGATAGATCAGCGGCAAACCCAAGGCTCTCCAAACTTCGAGCATGACTTACAGCATTTACAGCAGACCTGATTGGTGATCCAATGAGAACCTCAACAGCTTGGTGGTACAATGTGGTACATATGGGAATGTTTACGTCGCATATCGTCGCATAGCATGACATGCATCATGACGTACCATACCATTTTGCCTGAACTTGGAAAGGGGTTGGTTGTGTGGTCATGTGTGGTCACACCAGGCATGCACAGTACAGTAACTCCAAGACTACAAGATGAGATGCAAGTGTTTCATTTTCGTTGGACCCGCCGCGATGTTTGGAAATAATAGAAATAGAAACATTAGAAATGGCAATAGTATGACTAGTATGCAAGAGGCATGCATTGAAGCGCAATGATCAGGAGGTCTTCAATACAATAACATAGAAATTGCATCAAACAGCTAATCAGATTCATTCAGCTTCATTCATCCTTAACACGGCTGTGGGGCTACCCTACGCAGATGTGTCAAAGATCCTTGGGGCAGTCAAGCAACGGCCCTGCTAGGCACTTCTGAAGTACTTACAACGGCAAGTTGCAACATTTTTTCTGATGAGCTTGCTTCTCAGATTCTCAGGTAGGCTGTCTTTTCAGTTTCAACCATTGAGTTCCAGCAGTTTCTTCACTTGTGAAGTACTGGATCCAGCGCTGTCTTGCGTAGCGCACTGGCGGCAAGCCATGTGAAACTAGTTTGCGAACTGGAAACTGCCAGTTTGTGATGTCGTTAAGATCTTGTTCAGTGTCAAGGAGTTTTGTGGTGGAGTTTTGTGGTCAAAGATAGGCCAAGCTTGCGACTTTCAATTGGATTGCCACAAGCAAAGTAAACCAAGGTTTGGCGCTCTTTGGGCTGTTCCAAAAGGCGAGTTGCTCACGGAAATTGACAAATCTTTGGAGCTCTGCTGGGAATGCCCCTTTGCACAGGGGAGAAGACATTCGCAGCTGTCGCAGCCTCCGAGGCGACCGAAGTCATTGATTTTCATGCTGGGCCATGCTGGGCCCATCTGCCCAGCATTTGACTTGCCAGGGAGATAGCGATGCAAGAAATGTGCGATGGTTGGATCTCCAAATTTGTTCATTTTGTTCCATGGTGTTTCCTTTTGAGCCCAAAGTTCGGTGTTTGTATCCAAGTGAGTCTTTGCTTTGTGTTGCCTTTTGGGTCTCAGTTCAGGGAAGGAAGATGGAGCTACCGTTTCCTGCATAGAACATCATAGAACTGGGCTGTAGAGCCGGCAAAGGCAGCACGTGAGCCAAAAATCTTGCAGCCTAAGTCTAGACGAGCTCATATCAGTGAATACGTGTACATTTTGTGCGAGCGCGATCTGCACTCAAGATAGCCATGAAGCACCAGCAGATGTGTAGGATATCGATGGATTCAAAGATGATCGTGGTAGAGAAGGTCATTGCCACTGCTTGGATTCCATTGAGCAGTAAGCAAGCAGCAAGCATGTCCTTCAAAGAATGCCAAGGGTTTGGTGCACATGCCTATCAAATCAATAGGATATGATATTCATTATATATAACTATTCGATATACTGTTATACTAATATACTTGGTTCATACACACACAATTGCTGATTCACATACCATCATCTCGGGTTCTGACTTTTGTCGAACACAATTAGGCTGTGCACAACAGGTTGCGCTTGATGCCCCTCCAACACGCTGCGTCGCAGTGGTGCACTTCTTAGCACTCGTCACTAGAGACAAACTGACCATACTTGACGCAGAAGACGTTGCAGGACCAAGATCCTATCGTTCAAAGCGCAGAAAGTTTGAGCGCATGAGTCAGATTGGCATCAAATTGATTGATAACAGATTTAGATCATGGACTTGCAAAGTTTGAAGGATGTGTTTGACTTAAGGGTTGCGCTGTGGGAGAGAGCTTTGCAAGGGATTTGAGTCTCGTTTTGCTGCTCACGGACCCAGGTTGGTCTGATGCATGTGAACAGTCGACGGACCCAGACAGTCATGTTTATCACCCTTGGGTTGCAAGGACACCAGAGGGGGGTAGTTGTTTCTGCAGTATCCAACCAAGTGTGTCAACTGTTTCTGTGCGGGGGGGAAGACGAGTCAGCCTACCTCGCCCAAGGCATGCTGGAGCAGCTTCAGGGTAAACTTGAGGATAGGTTTGGCCGCTTGAAATCAATGCAGAGTGGTCGGACTGTAGCTGGCAAAAAGTGGCACCTCTGTCTTTGCAGAGGGTTGCAACGTTTTTCTTAGCTCCTCCTCTTCAGCTTGAGGGAAATTAGTAGCCGCATTGATGAAGCTGCCAGCAACCTTTTGAAAGTGAACGGCATCGTCTAGATTCCCTACATTTACTTACAGCGAACCCCTACAGGTCCTGGGCGCAGAGATAGTCTCTGGCTTTTCCCAGCACAATTGAAAGTTTAACGAAGCTGCTTGTTTGGCTCTTGGAAGCATGCTGCAAGTGCAGCTGCAGCAACACTTCAGATGGATTCTTCCATGCACCAAGTCTTCAGCAGGAACAAGGAGCTTGTGGCTCCGTTGCCAAGTTGCTGTGGCAATTCTGTTTCAACTGCATACAGCATACAATTCTGTTTCAACTGCATACAAGTCAGATTCAAGCCTCCAAAAGAATGTGTCTAAACATGGATGCGGTTCTGCAATTCTACACAGCTGGTGGAAAGCAGCAAAAGCGGTGTCGATTCAAACCCAAAGCTCACTGTCACAATGGACCTCCCAGAGAGTGCGCATTGGAAGTACAGGACCGCCTCTAGAGAATTGTATTGTGACGTTTTGCTGGAAAGATGTGATTTCATGTGATTTCTATTCAGTTCTTGATTGCTCAATCTGCAAGGCCATGGACAGGGTGATTTGTTATCCAAGATCCCCGGCTTGAAAAATATTCTGACGCATTGGGCTATGTGAGCCATAGGATGGACGAACAAAACAAATCTCATAAGTCTCCAAACTCTATCAATCTCCATCAATCTCCCGATATCTCCGACCTTCAACCGGGTGAAATCCCACGTTGTTCAAGAAAGAGGTCAGAGTTCTTCACACTCCTAGTCCACTCTTCCTGTAGTCGGGGAGTCAACCCAGCCTTCAACCACAGCACTAGAGGGAATCCAACGCTGATGTATTTTGGCAATATGCTTGATCTCATGTAGCTGTAGTTTCAAATTGAACTTTGCGGACTCCACTTGTTTTTGGTCACTCCCCACAAATATATCAAATATTGAGTCACTTTGCTAACTTTGGCATTATTTGTTCCCAGTAAAAATTGTGGGCAGGAGGCGGCTTTCTACTCCTCGCTGCTTCGTATCCTTGGCAGTGTGCCCGTCTCGAAAGGGTGGGAAAAGCAGCCAGTAGCATATCATTCCCAAGCACTTCTGGGGCACAGACAGTGACTAATGGGTCTTATGATAGTGAAGTGGTCCCAAAAGGTTTGACGGGAGTGTGATTTTGCCCAAGAGACAGCCACATACATTCCTCGTTCTGACGCCCAACAGAAAGGATTGAAACCAACCAGCTATCCAGCTATCCTTTGTGGGTCTGCGCCATGTGCCATATTCTACTCTTTTACAAAGACCATGTTGGGAACGGTTCGACCACTCCAGACCCCGACGCCGACAGCTGCAGGTGTGTCTTGGCACGGCACACAGTGGCCTTCATGCAGAGTGGGCAGGGGCCTCGGACAGCTGGCCCCACAGCGATTACCCGCTACCCAGAGGAAAGTCTATCTGTGAAATTCCCGACTTCAAAAAGTGCGAAACAACTTTCGAAACAGCACAATGTGTGGACGACAGAACATTTTGCTGATTTGTTTGCAGTGACGGGAAAAAGCCATCCTTTTGTCACCTTCGACTTTCAAGAACATCCAGGTGGTCCAAATAGTAAAACCGCATGAAAGAACTGAGACCTCAGCAGCCCATGGTCGCTCCCCTTCGCTGCTGCCAAGGATAAGACCACTCTCTCCTGAGTCGTTCAGAGATCGAGGGTCACTCGCCGGGCTCCCATTGAATTTGTGATACCACCCCAAACCTTGACCTTGACATACGAATATACATGAACGCAGCCAAGGCTGGTCCTCCTGAAAAGGTGTTGACTCGACTTTCTGGCTTCTGAACGTCTTCTGGTGAGTTGCCTTCTACCCACAGCCCACGAACAATCAAGGTGAAACGACACTTTTTCCAGAACACATGGGTGCGCCCGCCATTCACCGGATGCCAACGATGCGGCATGTGGGAGACATGAGTAGTGCTACAAGGAGTACAAATTAAGTTAAGATGTTGTTTCAGCAAAACACCTCTGCATAAGTGCTGGTCCCGCCTTCTACCATACCTCTGAATTTGATGTAGTCAGCACATTCTTACTACTTTTCACTCACTTGCATTCTTCGTTTGTGAATTCGTTTGGCAATTTGCCAACCTTCAGAATCGCTCGTTGTGACATTTTGTGACTTCAAGAGCGATCGTCCCTAAACTCGATGGAAAGATACAGGGCCACATATGGCTACCCATATAGATTCCAATATATTCCAATACTTGGACGCCTGTGGCTACAGGCCGATGGCGAGTATATGGACCGACAGTTCTTTGTGGCCTCGACCTTGCATGTGCGACGCCCAGAACTCCCACATCACTAGGGATGAAGGTCGATGGGCCATGGATGCCCCATGGATGCCCTGAGGTTTTGCTTCCTGCAGCAAAACGCAATGCACAGTTGAAGGCCACGAACGTAACTGATGTTTTCCGACCTGAAATTTGGATAAATTTGGCCTTTTCAAATTCTGATTTCTGCAGTTGATGGCTTCAGGCACCAGCATCGATGCTCATGTTGACAGCATTTATAATATAGTAGATTAATATAGTATTTGATAGTATGTGCATGTAACAATGTATTTGCTGTCAGTTGATTTTTAGCATAGAGTATATATTAAGATGAAAAAAAAGAAGAGTGGATAAGGGAACCATCGGACGCATCGGAACTGGAAGCACCATGAAGCTCTGGAAGGCAATCGAGCTGGAGCCCACAGATGGCAGGTGGGCAAAGTATCGACTTTGACGCAGGATGCCGGCTATCACCCATCCATGATCATTCATGTCCATATTATGTTCTTCATGTATCTTTATGTAATGTGTCAAAGCCTCACAGTGAGAAAGGGTAAAGTTTGTTGCAATTTGCAAATCTCTACTTCACTTTACTCGTACATTTGATGTTGGCATTGTTTACATTTGTTTACCGTTTTTGTGTGTTACCCTCTGGTAATTTAACATAGCTATTGAAAATCACCATTTTTAATGGGAAAATCCACTATTAATGGCCATTTTCAATAGCTACGTTAAATTACCAGAGGGTATGTGCTGTGTTTTTGTTTTTGTTTGGCTGCCGGTTGTGTCATCCCAGTGGAGGTACATTGCCTTCCTGAGACCTGGAGCTGAAGAAGTGGCCAGCAAGAGATGGTACGCCGCCAATGTACTGTATGGATTGAACGGAGTGTCAAGAAAAGCACGAGAAAATTAAGGAAGATACAGCAACTGTGCAATATTGTTTTGCTTTTTCCTGTAATGCCAACAGACTGGTAAAGATCACATGAGACTCATGGGATATTTTATATTATTGAGATGCATTCAAAGGATATCAGAGGGATTACATAGGCATCAAAGGCATCAAAGGCCCTGGGTGCTTCTAGTTGTATGCTTGTAATTGTCCGAGAAGTTGCTTTCTTGAAACTTGGGTCAGGAGATTGCTGCAACTTGCTGCAGGTACTTGGATGAGTACATTGCGATAGGTTCGCTGATTTTGCTGGGATTGTGCGATGTTGTGCCAGAGATCTGCATTCGTTTGCGGCAACAAGATAGGGCAACCATTGGATAACATGGGCAAAGTGGGCAGACATTGAATGACCCACCATCCCTCCATGTGAGCATTTTCCAGACTGGACGACACGAGAGCACCAGAGGCAAAACTCTTTGGGAAGCGGAAAGTGACGATGTCAAGAAGCTCAAGAAAGAGGTTGGCCAAGCGCGATTGTCCGCTCAACTTTGACGCAACTGACTGACTTGCGACATCACTCCTAAACACAGCATACTAAGATCTCCATGCCAGCCCTTGGAATCCCAGAACAAATCAACAAGCAACAACCTGCACAATTAAACATCGCACTGCATCAGACTCTGTTTCGATTGTGATTACTGGCTCAGCAAGAAAAACAACCATGGTCCAAGCAATGATCCTGCTATGAAGATCTGGAGGAACGGACATGTTTCGAGATTTGCTACGCCCTTGGTTTGTCACCTGCTTCATTTGGTTCTACTGGCAGCAAGGGCAAAGTGGCAGAGATTCAACTGGTCTTTGGGATACAGCAGAAGGGGTGGAAAACGTTTAGCCAAATTTTGGTACCTCTCCTCAACTTTGGGGCCACAGTCTTTGCACAAGATCTCAAGCTGCAGATCAGCAGGGCCCTTTGTTTCCCCATTGGAAGTCGTGAAACCACTGGCACTCCAGCTATGAAGTAGCGACTGGTGGTGAACCTGGTGAAGTCGCTGCGTGTCCGAGGCTGAATTCGCAGCCAGACGTTTTTGATCATTTTCAGGTTTGATGAATTCGATCAGTTTTGATCCGAATCTATTGTGAACATTTGTGAAAGGGATAACCTCCAGGTGATAGATCTGGCGGGGAACTGTGCGGCGATGTGACGATTGCTGACGTCTAGTGTGGTTCTCACTTTTAGGTACCTTTAGTGGTATGATGCCGCGTATACAGTTGTTGACGAATTGTGCCAAAGTTTATCATTGGACACGTTTCAAAAGAATGGCACGAGATGACAGCCCAGAAGAGGATCCTTTGTTCCTGAGGATGGTTTGATGTGCAGTTCTCTTTGAAGCCGACCCTGACGGCCTAAGGTGGTGAAAAACAACCACGCGGTGAGTCTATGGAGTCAGATACCAGAAAAGACAGGACAGGGATAAGAAAAGTAGCCTGCCAACGCTCGCCCAGCCAGACCAGACTGAGGATAGGGTTTTTAACTTCGGGGATTTTTGGCCTGGAATATCATGGTGGCAGGCTAATTTTGTTCATCGTGTGTCCAGGTTTACTCTCCTCAATTGAAAGTATCATAACGGAAGCTGGCCTTTGAGTCACAGCATCTTTCAAAGAGATATTGATTATGCTTATATGATTATATTACAGTAGTATATTTATATTATTATTGATTTAAGGAGCTTGCCCAACATGTTTGCCGTTTGCAAACAGGATCTGTTTGGAATGCTGTCTCCTATTCCATCACGTCCTGAAAGGGCAACAACGCTGGGAAGCCTGGGTCTACCTCTGTTGATCCCCCCTCCTCCCCGAGATGGTGATGGTCCCTATATGTAAATGGATACATACAATAACAAGTATGTGTGTATCTGTATGTACTGGTATATATATATATGTATATATAAATTATATACAGTATATATATATATGGCTATCCCCTCATACGACCGTGAACACGAGACACGGGATAATATATAATAATATATATATATATATGCACATGTTAGATTCTTGTGGTTTGAGGTAGATAGATGTAGATACACTTAGATTTAACTACTATCTCATTGATAGCAGCTGGAAGACATGCTGTACTGCTTCCAGAAGTCAAAAGTAAGTTTTGCATTTGGGCTTGGCAGGATTCGTCTCACCGGCTCCTGTTGATTTACAGTGCAGTATATTTCAGTACGACATTCCCATGTTTCGGTGTAGTGCTGCTTTCCAATGTTGTTCCCAAGAATCGAACAAAAGGACAGCTGTAACTCTGGCTATACATACGTACATATATGATCATATTAATGTAGATATAATGTGTTTAGTTTTCCTCTGCAGTGTCTGCAGTATATCTGTCAACTAAAGTGTTGGCACGATGTCAACCGGAGCACACTTTTGGGTGGCCAAGGTTTTGCAGCTTCAGGGATGCTTGGCATGGAAAAGGAGCATGGAATACTATGTATACTGGTTGGGGAGCACATCCAATAAGTGCGAATATTTGTTGCCGAGAATGCCTGGAGTTGGAAGCAGCCGAAAAGCCTCTGATGCCTTTCTTAGAAGCTGTGTTTTTTTGTTCCTTTTTGGTCTTGCATCCAATGCCTACGGCTCTCACGCGGATTGCCTTGCCCTGCTGTTCCTTGACGAACCAAGGTGATCCTTGGAATTTCTTTGCTTTTTTCCGGAGTCTGCAGCCTAGCAACTTCATAGAGCAGGTGATCATCTTACGCTAGAATCGGCTCTTTGAGCTGCATCATTCCATCTCGTTTCAATCAGCATTGCTTCTGAGCCTGTCCTCGAGGTTTGCTATGTCATCTTTATTGCCAACATGGCCACGGCCTACGAGCCACCAGCTGCTTGGCAATGAGTGAGGTTTTGATCAAAAGGTCCGCTGCATCAGACGTCCAAAGCCCAGGCATCCAACGGAGAAAAAAAGAGAAAAACAAGCCATGGCAGCCATGGGTCATCATGGGTCATCATGGGTCATGGGAGTGGAGGAAGCAGCTTCCGAATCAGCAATTTGCTGAGGATGGATCCTTCGCCGAGCGAAGGCTCCATGGCAGCAAAGTGTTGCGCGACTCCTTTCCTCTCCATTAGCAAATACATGAAAATACTATAAAATACTGTTGTTCTGATCTTTGCAAACAAATGTCAACAGAATTCTGTTGAGGCCTGAATTTGCCACTGGACCTTTTGTATCTTTTGTTTTGCCTTTCATCACACTTTCTTCATGTTTGTGCAACCAATGAGCCAACCGTAGCAGTGGGATCCAGTGGGTATCCAGTCTCATCCCGAAACCTGGCTCTGGGCCGGGCCTCAATGAGGTTTCCAGAATCCGAGCAGACTGAGCAGTCAGAGTCTATGGAGGCCACGAAAAGTCATGGATTGATAAAAACGCAGTTGGAGTTATGTTGGATTGACAGTTATATTTATATATATTTATACAATATTATATAATTATAGAAAATAATACATGATGAATCATGATGATATGACATATATTAATGCAAGTCTGCCAGGTTGCCTCACAATTTGGTGGTGTCACTTTGTGGGATCAGAGGTCTTTCTAGGTCTTGCTGTTGCGAGGCCCGACTACAGAACAAAATCACTTGGAAAACCACAGGCATTTCCTCGCCACAGCTGAACTCAGGATGGGCAAAAGCCAATTCATGTGCACGGATCTCAGAGCTTCACAGTTGAGGATCAAGTCCGGTTTGACACCTGAACCAGATCTTGTTTGACAGAATTGCCACTTTTTTGGGGGAGAGGGATAAGTGCCATTCTTGCAAAGCAGCACGATAGAGAGGATTCAAGAGCCGGACGTCTTTGATCTTCTTGGTACTGGTACTTATACTTATAAGCGGAGTCGTTCACTCCTATATCGCTGCTACCCCAATTCAAGTCAGTGTTGTTGCAGACTTCTCATTGGGATCCCCACATCCAAGCGGATGTTTGATCAGGAAGTTTACATTTGTTTGTTTACCTCAGACTCTCAAACTGGTCAGATCAGGTCAGCAAAGGTTTGGAAGACGCCGAGGCAAGTAATTGGCAAAGATGGGCTCAAACCTGTAGGTTGGTTATTCCAGGATTCCAGGTTGGTGTGGCAGATGATTTCTTCACTCAAGACACCCCAACATTTCTACGTTTTGGAAGAAGTTAAAGGTAATGCCAAGGGGCCTGCTTTGACCTGTTCATCTCGTTGCTTGTCAATGCATGAAACATAAAACCCTGAAACCCGAAAACCTAAAAGCCTAAAACCCTAAACTAAAACCCTAAATCCTGAAAACTCAAAGTCAAAATCACTGCGTATAGCCAGTGTTTTCATTCATCCTCTGGTGATAAGTATATCATATTGTTTGGATGTGTTGTTTATTGAGTGCGGGCGAACCCTGGGTTTGGAGGGAAAATGTTTTTCTTGGTGATTGTGTATCCTGATCTATCCTGTGAGCCAGAACATATGCGGTCCCCTGGGTCAAGAGAACAACAAAGCTCTGGACGACTACATACAATTACAAGACATCACTGACATCACCTGCCCTGTCAGTGCGGAGGCTGAAAGGCGGCAGCATTTTGGATCGCCGGCAGAAGTTGCTGCGATGGCTTCAATCTTCTGCCACTATCCAGGAGTGAAGACTGCACTTCAAAACATGGTAGCCTAATGGTGGCTTCCAAGTCTACTACAATGCTGTCAAAGTTGACTTGTATATCAACATTTACCAACAACATCCATTATCCAGTCACCACATCACAGAATGCCACAAATTGGTGGAAACCCGCACCAAATCTTGAAGCCTCAGGTTGATCTGATTCAATAATTATATGGTTTGAGTGTCTTGGGGCTTCCTGTAGAGATTGCAACACTTTGGCTCAAACATACTCACCTGCTTTGGCACCAGGAGATCGAGACTCTCTCACATTTGAAGCAATGGGCATGGGAACTCAGGAAGCGTTTTGCGAGATTGGCCAGCCATCATTCAGGAATTCTGGAGAAAAAACATGAAAAACATATAGTTTTCATATGTTCTCATATGTTTTCATGCGCAACTCTTGGAATATCTTGGAATCATCCATGGACCGGTGGTGATTTCTTTTACCGATGCCATCATTTTTGGCATCGGTGATCAATGTGATCAGGTCATTGAGACCCAACCAGAGGAGATGGCGCGGGAGCTGGCGAGGCCAGGTCTGCAGACCCGGCTGCAAGTTGTTTGATAGGACAGATATATGGGTATGGATCAATACCTACTATAGATACCATTTTTAGGGGGATCAACATCCATTTACCAGCTATTTTGATGTTCACCAGGGGTACAAGGTTTTGACCCATAGCCATATATTCTGTGAAACTCCGCAGCACGACGGGCGTTTGTTCCATGACATTTCACTGTGAAAAACAACTCGACCAAAAAATGTTAATTCGACGTTTTTCTTGTGGTGTTGTTCACTTGGTGCAAGAGCGTTGCGAAATCTACGAGCCTACTGGCTCAAAGCTAAGCTCATGCGGTTTGCCGAACTCTGTTGTGTTGATCCAGGTTTTAGGGGTATTTGAAGGGCTATATTATTCATTTATGTCTAGAGGCATACATGTACCCTGCAGTGGCATATCGCACATATGGAAATGCATGAGAATATAGATTCTGATCATGTAGCATGATTTGATATGATATCAAAATTCATGAGGTTTTTAAGACAATGTCAAAGCATTTGCATGTGTTTGCATGGTTAGAAACACACTAATTATTGGAGATAGAAAGGGGACATGTGACGTCAGGATTCAGGGTCAAAGTGTCCTCTGGTGACTCTTGTACCATCAGGCACACAAAAACTGGATGGTCTAGATGCGCGCGTGAGCATGAGTTGTGCGTGCAATTCTCAGGTGGGACATGGTGGGACCACCAGGAGACCCTCCACTTGGATTACCCTCATAGCCATGGGAAATGGCCCATTTATAGAGGTTTACCTATTAAAAATGGTGATTTTCCATGGCTATGTTAGTCATAACCAGATGGTAAGCATAAACTGAAGCTCTTCCCAAGATTTGGGATATGGCCCTTGATCCATTTGGATCCATTTTGATATATTTTGGCAGTCCAACTTGGCTTTGTCCTTCAGATGTGTTGGTAATGGGGTGCTATGAGCTACATACTGTCTCTTTGCTTTTCACAAACTATAGATACAAAATGATATGAACTAGATACAAACCATACAAATATGAACTATATGGATAAATATGTATATATATATATGTACACTTGATGAGTCTTCATACTCAATGATGTTTCCTACATCCTCCAAGCTTTGATGTCCAAGCCGATTATGTCAAGGTCTGCAAAAGCCCGGAGATTCGCTTCGGCTACGCGACTCGGCTGACTGGCTGACCCCATGACTCAGTCGGTTGGTCGGGACTTCCCCACCGGGATATGGGATACTGATGGACACTGGAGTTTGGCCCATGCCATACCATGCTTACGTAATTACATGCAGTTACTAAATAAAAATTGTGTTCAAGAAACTGCGACGGAGCATTGCGTTGCTTTCATTTGGACAGGCAATCAAAGCATGCTACATTGCTACATATTTGGCAAAACCGAGCGATTGCCTGGGCATGTTTTGGCCGGAAAGCCGACTTCTGCAGCTTTTCAGGCAACACTTTGGGTCCCATATCAGCGACCAGGACGACTCTGGGACTCCACCCCAGCAGTGCCCAAACTACTGTGATATTAGCTCTGTGTCTGTGAGATGCTGGTAGGTTTGCTGATGGGGAGTTGATAATCACTGTATGGACAGAGTGAAGACATGTCAAAACATGTCAAGACATGTAAAAACGTGGCAAATCATGTCAATTTGAAAAGTATTTCTGGCCATTCGTATGCACACAAAGCACAGTCAGCCAAATCTTTCGTGTGAATGTGAGCTGGGGCCCATGTCAGCCTCTTGCTGGCAGAATTCAGTCCACCGACTGCTGACCTAGCTGTGCTTTGCGTCCCATGCTCAGTACCATGAAAAGATATGAAAAGTGTGCGAGAAAGGCCATTGGCAGAACAATTCTTTGATGAGGTCCTAGTTTGGAGCATGTACAGCTTGACTGGTTGCGGGAGTGAGGGCTTGAGCAGAGACAGAAGATGTTGATTGCATTGTGTTGGACTTCCTGCCCCGGCAATGGTGATCAAGAGTGTTGAATGATATCTAATTGCATTCAATTGCATGGTGGGTTGCACATTGATTTTAGACTGTATATCATAATGCATCAGAAAAAACATTATGATATTATGATATAATATGATACGCAACTTGATTCTCCACTATGACAACTATCCAGTCAAGCGTCTCGCTTCCCTACGCTTTTTTTGGCCGAGGAAGTTCGCAACTTCGGTGGCCGAGATCCGGCCGCGGGATACCTCAAGGAGTGTCAATGCTACAGCCAAGACCTTCCCATCGAAGGCCCCGTTGGGCCCCGTTGTTGATACATGTTTCAATGGATTGGTTAAATGGCCAGTGATTAATGGGTATATCACCAATATCATGGGTATATCATGATCAATGGATTGGTTAAAGGGAAAATTTACAGGAAAGCCCCATATTTCATGGGAAAATCACTCTGGTTTCCTGTAAAATGTCCCTTAAACCAATCCAATCCAATCAATGTTGGTGATCGATGTCAACGAATGGATTTTGCTATGTTGATGGATGTTGATACTTGGTAGTTGTGTTGATAGATGTTGATAGGTGTTGAAAGGTCTTTTTGTAGGAGTTCTGGTTTGTTGGGATCATGACATTCAATTACATTCCACTATACTACTAACCTCTTAGCCAGCCAATGGAGGTAATATGAAGAAATTAACAAAGGTTTGAGCTTGTGACTCACTTTGCAACTATGAAGATGGCATGAACGGTCATGGCATTTGGGTGGCCACAGTCAGCCTGATCTTGGATCAACCAACATCAGGCGCCGCTGGAACCACCGCTGGTCAACAGCTCAAGTTGCTGAAACAGCTGTCGGTGAGCCGTGCGTGCGTTGCGAGAAGACACATGTCATCGAATCGAAGTCTATCAGGTGCATAGAAGTGCGAAAATGTGTTGATGTTTCAGGAGCTTGGTTGATTGCGTTCCATTATTTGGCAGACAATCAAAGCGAACTGGCTTTCCTCCTGAGGTCTACCGGTGAATTCACAGTATTGCGGCCATGACCTCAGTGTCAAGGCTAGGGCTTCAGGCTCGACAAACCATTCAGGACATTTTCAATCGCCAGGTAGTTCGGATGCAGGCTAATCAGGCTATGCAGAATATAGGATGAATATAGTACGTTCATGTGAGTAACCGACAAAATTAGCAGAAGACTAAGTGTCTAACGTAGGGAGTGGACTTGCGATGTTCAAATTAGTGCGAAAACCTTCACAACCGATAGGGGACCACCCTCTTTGGCCATGTCCATTGCGAGTAATAAGTAATTTTGTCTGCCAATCATGTATATTCCATATGCAAATGGGTGCAGTATATATCCAGACTATAAGATACAACATATGTATATGCTCCTGCAAAAATGGAACTTGCATGAAATTGGAAAGTTCCTGAGTTTGACGCAGATTGCCGGCTCATATTGCACAAGTTCTTGCATATCCTGCAGTGATCCTGTGGTATGTTCTCTTATATATAGCATAGTTTTCTGCTTTCTTCCAGACTTGAGGTCTAGCTTTGTTTCACATCACCGTTTATCATCATTTCAATATCATTTCCAGAAATGTTCCAAGGTGAAGCTTGCTCAAAGGGAAAGAACAGGCATCTGTTGAAAGAGATTAGCCTTCTCACAATGCGGCAACAAGAGAGCGGCAAGCGGCATGCCACTGCTTAAATTTGAAATAATTTGAATAGAAGTCATGCTCTTTGACTCCGAAAAAAAACGCTCAGCCCTAAGAGTAATTTCAAGGTGAATCAATATCAAATATATCAAGCAGATCGGGAAATGAATCGAAACCTCTGTTCTTGATCACCAGGGCCTACACTGGCAGTCCACGGTCGAGGACCGGGAGAGAAGCATGTCAAAACGTGTGCCATGTTGAGCCTTCTTGCAGTGCTGGAATGACATGTTGGAAGATGTTGATAGACAAACGCCAGCATTGACAGGAGCAGACTTGGATTTTTTAATATATATATATAATATAATATATATATATATATATATAATATGTATATATATATGTGTATATATATATATGTATATATATATGTATATATATAATATATGTATGTATATATATATACATATTATATATATACATATATATATGTATATATATATATGTGTATATATATATACATATATATGCACCCTTTTTAATTTCCTGGTGTCCCTCGTGCCATTCAAAGTCCTTCTCCCCTAGTGTTTCTACTCGTTCTGTACATTGATTCACGTGCTGCCGATTGCTGCCGATCACTGCGGGTATTGTCAGGGCAGAACTCTGTCGGCGGCCTCACACTCACGAGCTGCTGTGGACTTGCAATCAACCGCTGCGTCGGGTACGCTACCAGTTGGACGGCTTGATCACGCAACGAGCCGCAAGAATATTTGAGCAAGCCAAGAAGAAACAATGTGAAACTGGAGAAGATCAGATCGGAAACCGTATGGAATCATTGAATATTCATTGAATGGTTTGAATGATTGGCTAGGATTGGTGATGATTGGCTGACGTGGATTCAAGCATTTCACGAGTCGAGAAGTGTGCTGTGCCCTTGGTGCCTCCATGTGCCTCCTGTCCTTGGCAGGTGCCACGGTCACCAGGCCATCAGCAGGCAGAGCATGTGTCAGGCGCCTGGAGATGGTCCCAAGGGATATCGAGAGCATTCGAGTGGCCAAGGTTGACAGCTGCGACCATGGAATTCTGTGGAGACTCCAGACTTGCGAGCAGCACTCAGCAGAGCTGGTAAATGAGGCATGTCATGCTGTCACATCGAAGACCTATCAGTCTATGTACCTTTTTGATCCTTTTTGTTTGAATCCCATTGCACGCTATCAGACTGAGTGCAGCTTCTTTATTGGATTCGTTTCCAGAGATGTGATTGACATTGGGATATTGGGTGAGAATGGAGCAAACAGCGTGAGCTCGACAAGCTTGGCCGAAACGCTGAGGAAGTATTTTGACGTCTACTTGGACTGCGATTATGCCGAGAGTCTCCGGCATGTTTGACTCCTTCGTTCGATTAGGGCGCCTGCATAGAACATCATAGAACCAAGACAATGGATAGCAAGTTTGCTGAAAGTTGGAACAGATCATCGAAAACGTCCTTTGCGTACCTGTGTAATTGCAAAGATCTGAGGTGTTTGTTACTGTTGCTATGTGCCTTCTGATCTTGCGAATGCGGGTAGTGTTGCAGGAACTTCTTGAAGTGGACCTCTGAAGAGTCTGACTGGATCGAGGAAGCCTTTGTGCTTCGGGCTTAGCCGAGCCATGATCCGTCCTTTCTATGCCTTGGAATTTCTAAAGTTAAGGCAACCTTTGGTGTCCAATCTTTTCAGCATTTTGCGGTATGCAGAGCATTTTCCGACAAGTATTACAAACACATAGAAACCGATACAAACAGTCCAAGAGACGCTGCATGTGGTCCAGATCTATAGGACCTACGTGGGTGGCGAGATGAATTCCAACTACGAGTGGATGGCTACGAACCTCTTGAGGCAAGCTGGCACTGCAATCGTCCGTGCAGGAGGGCATAACCCACAGATACCCACAGATTGTTCCCAGTTCTTTCCAAAGGTTGCTAAAGCCAAAACGTGGGAATCCCGGAGTTGGTGGGCCTCAAAAACAAACAAAAGGGATATACAGTACAATAAATGTACAATATATATATATTATATATATTATATTATATATATATATATATATTGTTACACGTAGTTTATATATATATATATGTATACATTGATATACCATGATATACCGATATACCGAAAAGATCCAAAAAGCCCAAGATGATTGGAGGATCTCGAGGCTGAAGCCTTTCCTGGATCAGAGGGCAGATGGTGGTCTTCGAGAGATCAGACAGCTGAATCCTCCAATGTCCAATAGGATCAAATGGGACTCATTAGGCAACACACTAATACACCTGAAATTTATCTTAAGCATAATATTGAAATATATACATATATATATACATATATGTTGACATATTTCAAGCATGTTGAAGAAAAACGCCGATTCTCTTCTTGATGCATCTTGAGATCATCTTGATGCATAGACTGCATAGACATCTCTATCCTTCGATGAGGTCCACATCGCTGTTCTCCACACGGCCCATCATTGTCATGGTGCGTGTCCCCAGATCCCCAGACCTGCCTGGGGGGTCAAGAGTAGCTCCTGGGACTAATGAGACAAGATATATCAAGATATACAAATCAAAAGAAACATTGTGTGATTTGAAGATATCAATTGATATCATAAGATCATATAAGATCATATAAGATCAATATAATTGAAGAATGTTGAAGATTCTTTGAAGATTGTGATATATTGTGATCATCTGACAATTATCCATGGACGATCTCCGCAGAATGACGCGTGAATGCCACATGCCTTGGATTTGCTATGTTTTGCTCTTCAAGTACTCCAGGTGACGGATTCCAAATATCGACCTCCATCGTGGTGGGCAAGGACCCCCAACGTCATTGTGTACAAGTTGGAGCCTTAGAGGAAGAAACCAAGCATGGTCCGCATGGTGGTTGGGGCATGTTGGGGCCATTTGGACATCTCTTCTGATCTCTGATATCTGCAGGGGCTGTGATATTTGTGCATATCTGTCATGATTGTCATGTGTATTGAATAGTGTATTGTTGATTATTGTTTATGATACTGGGAAAAAACAAAGAGTGATCATCGGAATCTCAGTTTTGCAGATGCCTGGCGTTGTTTTTGGTTTCCGCACTGTGGCATCTTCACCATGGCAGATGAGGATGGCATCCGGTCTGACCTTTCCCGTGTCATTCAACTTCAACAAGGCCATGAAATTGCAGGGCGAAGGAAGAAACTCGTTGCATGCTGATACATGCTGCCCCATTGGCAGCTTTACATGTTGGAAGTATTCGCAAGCAATGGATAGTGAGGTGACAGGAAGAATTCCCTAGAAACTGGCTGGGACCAGAAATTCCAGACTCCATAAATGTCAATCAAATTCAATCAATGTCATTCCCGGCATTCCCTAAAAAGTTCCGTCTACGCTTCTCCTAAAACAGCCATCCCGAGAGGAAATCCTCCAAACACTCTCCCGCTATGTGACTACATGGTTTCCTTAGCGGGGGACAAACACTGACATGTTCATCATGTTCAATGAAAAAAGTGGAGCAGATTCACCAAGTCAGGAACAAACAGGGATTTGACCGGTCTCAGACTGTGTTTGGACCTCACGAAGGATCCAGTTGGAGTGGAAGAATTTTTTTTTCATGGGACCAGGTCCATGACATTTCATGACACTGCTTGTCAACATGGCACATTTGGAAAACATTGGAAAACAACGACCCAAGCTTGCCAGATTCGATCGATGATTGCAGCCCGAGTCATCGGCCTGGTGCTCAGCAAATTCCGAGTTGAAAGTGCTATTGTAATTTGAAGTCGGCCAAGTGGCCAAGATCTATCAAGATCCAACCTTGAAAACGGCTTGACATCAAGTGAAAAACGAAAATGCATGTTCAATGCTCCATCACGCTTCCATTAGGCTATAAGATGATCTTGCAAAGATTAAATGGAAAGGAGGCACAGACATCAATGAACAGAAGATAACAGAAGAATCTTCCAGAAATCAACTCAAGATCAGTTTGTAGCAATGTAAAGCGATAAAGTGTGCCTCAATAACATCTCAGCAGCTTTTGATTTTGTTTATGTGGTCCATTTGTGGCTGCTCAGTGGGCATCCAGCTGGACGTGGACCAGCTCGTTGCCCCCGGTATCGACAACGTGTTCCGTGCAACCAGGCGCCGGTTAGGTTGATTAGACCGAGTATATAGAGATTCCCTTGTGCCCCGAATCGAATTCAATGGAAACCAATCCATGTTTTCGATTCAGCCATTCTATGCGGTGCCAAAAGATGGAAGATGCTACTCGTAGATACTCGTAGAAGTATTGAAAGGATTTCAACGCGAAGCTCTTTGTGATTCTTTTGGATTTGTCAGGAGAGTGCAAGCGTTTACAGCATTTTACAGCTGCACCTTTTCTGTAGAAAGAGGTCGTGACTGCAATGACAACTGCCTCAGGATTCAGTGCACGCAGAAGTATCCGTTCCCTTTGATGTCCGGGCTCCAAGACTCGTCATATGCGTTGTTGACGGTGGCAAACACAGTTGAATTGCCAATGCTGCAAGCATCCAGTCCCTCATTCCTTTTCGGCTTCAGCAGTTTCAAAGTAATCCTTCACAAATTCCAATTCCAACCAGAGAGGACCATAGAGGACCCAGGGTCTTGTACATTGGCCTTATTCTTTCCAAATAATCCAAATAGGAATCGTACAGTGCAGCATTAATGCAACGCACCTCAGAAGTGGATTTCATACGCCTGTCCACTTGGTAGATTTGGGTCTTATCATTGGGTGGCATGTGAGAATGCGGAATGTATGGTCCTGAACTAGGTGTTCGAGCCAGAAACAACCAATCTCACCCAATCTCTAACATACTTCTACCATCTTCTACCTGAAATCACCTGAACATTGTTTGAGCAGTGTTGCGCAAAGCCCGTCGTTGTAGGAATTTCACTGGTTCATGTTTCATAAGTTTGCCTTTGACATCTTGCATCTTGCTGGAATGTGCATCTTGACATGGCACCAAGGCCTGTTCATTGGATGTCCAGGGATGCTGAGCTGTTTGGCTCTGAGATGTTGTCGAAACTTCAGGAATGAATCTATGTAACCAAAAGGCAGTGAAGTGCATAATATGTGCATGACGTTTGCAAGAAGTATCATTTGAAAAAACAGGTGCTCTTTCTCAACGTCTACTTAGTGGAAGGTGGTTAGTTTTTTTAAGTAGAAAGAGTACAAGAGATTACAAGAGTTTGATCTTAGGAACAGTTGGCCTGAAATTCATGCAAGATGACCTGTGGCTGCGCAAACTCGTGTAAGATCCAGTAACCCAGCGGGCAAGCTGTTGTTTGCTGCCGAAGGACGGCATGAATCACGGTTGGGCGCTGCCTTCAGTCAACTGAGGGGAGAGCAGTTCTACGAGTACCGGCTTCAGTTCTGGAATCGACCTCATGGCATGAGGCACCGGCGGGCATGGCTTCTTTTTTCAAGTGCCATCCAAAAAAAAAGCCACGATGTCCAGATGCAAAGATAGATACCCAAAACAGTCGTCCGTGACACTTTCTTGCCTCAAAATTGAGGATAGAGTTTGTCCCTTCAATAGCAGAAACTGCACTGATGTCATTCATGACTACTTGTTGCAGTTCGTGCAGAATAAAAGAATGTGCATGCAGCAGTAGTATCCGTGCAAACACTATATCCCGGATGAGTTTCTTGCCACACTAACCCCCATTGGAGTAAACAGTCAAATCAATCGAAATCTTGATTCACTCTTTGTCTCCTCTCTAAACCACCAACAGCCCAAGGACCAGAGTGCCCAAACCTGCTCACGGCTTTGAACCCCGCCTCATGACCTATGCCATGCTAAGCAAGCTGTAGCAAAAAGAAAGGGTGGTTTGCTCAGGTGGTGCCACGCACATCCTACCTGGACGTATTGGGCACTGTTGTTCTTGGGGAATTTACTTCTGAAGCGATATCTTGCAACTTGGTTGCAGCATCAGCTTCAATTTGATTTAGGACATCCCCCCCCCTTTAACCCTGGAATATTTTGGGGGGGGTAAGGCAAGAAATTTCTGAGAAATATTTCACCTGACCACATGAAATATACCCCCCCACATGTTTTTGGGGCTTCCAAAAGATGTGGGGGGGTCCTCCGGATGCAACATTTTAGCCCAGAGATGGTATGGCACACCCTTTCATTTTGAACATACATACATACATTCATA